>Ga0209632_10004114_pt1 | contig 13016 bp, 9 predicted proteins | sample COG_10_FD_184754 | JGI IMG/M metagenome (GOLD analysis project Ga0209632, IMG submission 184754) | Pelagic Microbial community sample from North Sea - COGITO 998_met_10 (SPAdes) (version 2) | ecosystem: Environmental > Aquatic > Marine > Neritic zone/Coastal water | place: Helgoland, sampling...
ATTAAAAGGCCCGATATATTTATTGGGCCTTTTTTTTGTTATAGAGTATCTTTTAAATCATGAATCAAATCATCAATGATAAAGTAGATAGTAAGATTAAAGAAGACTTGTCACCAACCAGAAATTTGACTGGCCTACATTTAAAGATAGTTGCAAGTATTGCAATCATATGGTCTTTATTTCAACTTTGGTATGCTTCACCGTTTCCTTTCTGGTTTAATATTGGAATGTTTAAAGGACTTCCAGCTAGAGCTATTCATTTAGGGTTTGCGTTAACTTTAGCTTTTTTAATTTATCCAACTTTTAAAGGTAAAAAAATATCTATAATTGATATTATGATTAGTTTTGTTGGTGCTTTTTGTTGTTTATATATTTATTTTTTTTATGATCAGTTAGTTGATAGAGGTGGAGTTCTTTTAAGTATTCCATTTAGTAAAAATTTTAATTTTCCAGTTGAATTAATTCTTGGAAGTTTAGGAATTTTAATATTACTTGAAGCAACGAGAAGAGCAATTGGTTTACCTTTAGTTATCATTGCAGTTTGCTTTTTACTTTTTTCATATTTTGGAAGGTACGCACCAGAAATAATTTCTCATGGAGGACTTTCACTAAATAGATTAGTTGGCTTTCAATGGCTTGACCAAGAAGCTATATTTGGAATTCCAATAGGTGTTTCAGTAGATTTTATTTTCTTATTTGTTTTATTTGGTGCACTTCTTGAAACAGCAGGTGGAGGGAAATATTTTTTAGATTTAGCTTTTGCTATGGTAGGAAAAATGAGAGGTGGGCCAGCTAAAGCAGCAATTTTAGGATCTGGAATGACTGGTTTAATCTCAGGATCTTCAATTGCAAATACTGTAACAACTGGAACTTTTACAATTCCAATAATGAAAAAAACAGGTTTTTCAAAAGAAAAAGCTGGTGCAATAGAAGTATCATCATCAGTAAATGGACAGTTAATGCCTCCTGTAATGGGAGCTGCAGCTTTTGTAATGGCAAGTTTTATTGGAGTCACTTATTTTGAAATTGTTAAACATGCATTTTTACCGGCAATTATTTCGTATGTTGCATTATTTTATATTTCTCACCTTGAAGCGCTTAAATTGAACTTAAAAGGTATGGATGATGCAGACGTCCCAAATTTAAAAAAAACATTTTTGTCAGGAATACATTTTTTAATTCCCATCTTTGTTTTGATATACATGCTTGTTTATTTAAGGTTTACTGCCTCATACTCTATATTTTATGCAACGATTTCATTAATAATTGTAAATCTAATTTACTTAGTAATTAAAAATCAAGGTTTTAAAGCAGCTCTAAAAACTTGGTTTAATCAAACTATAATTGGTTTTGAAAAAGGTGCTTTAAATATGGTTGGTGTTGGAATAGCAATAGCAACAGCGGGTATAATTGTAGGAGCTGTAGGTTCTACAGGTCTAAGTACAAATTTAATTATAGTTATAGAATCTATTGCAAAAGATAATGTTATTATTTTATTATTTCTAACAATAATTTTATGTTTGTTGCTTGGTATGGGCCTCCCCACAACTGCAAACTATGTTGTGGTGGCTTCATTAATGGCAACAGTATTGGTTGATGTTGGAAATGCATCTGGCTTCATTTTTCCTCTAATAGCAGTTCACTTATTTGTGTTTTATTTTGGTTTAATGGCTGATGTTACTCCACCCGTTGGTCTAGCATCTTATGCAGCAGCAGCTATTTCAGGAGGAGACCCGCTTAAAACTGGTCTACAGGCTTTTTGGTATAGTTTAAGAACTGGAATTTTGCCTATAGTATTTTTGTTTAACCATGAATTATTATTAATCGGTATTGAGAATATTTGGCATGGATTAATTATAATTATAACGTCATTAATTGGAATACTAGTTTTTACTTCAGCAACACAAGGCTGGTTTATTAATAGATTAAGATGGTACGAAGTAATAATTTTTTTAGTAATTTCTATTTCTTTATTAGCACCAGAATTTGTTCTAAATAAATTTTATCCAAAATATAACTATAAAGATATAAATCAAATTCACTCAATTAAGTTAGATCCTAATAAGGAAGCTAGATTTAAAGTCACACGTCCAAGCAATTATGGTGAAAGATATAAATTATTTGTAATCAAAAAAAATACTTTCGAAACAGAATATAGTTTAGAACAATATGGAATTAGTTTAGTTAGAAAAGAAAATAGAGTTATTGTAGACATGTTGCAGTGGAATGGAAATGCTAAAAAGGATGGCTTTGAAACTGGTGATTATATAAGTGAATTTAAAATAGAAAATATGGATAGACCAAATAAAGGGATTATTTATCCAATAGCAATTTTATTACTGATTATATTTGGTTATTTAAATTCTAGAAGAAAAGAGTAATTATCCACCAGGACCTAAGTCAGAAGGTTTTATTTTTAAAATTTTCCATATACCTGATGCAGAAGTTATAATTTTATCATTACATTTTAATTCACAAAATAAAAATATCAGTGTTTTTGTTTTTTTTAGAATTCTAGTAAAACCTGTAACTTCATCACCCACTTTAGAAGCACCAATAAATTTTAGATCTAAAGAAATGGTTACACATGGTGCATTTCCTGAAGTTCTGTGAGCAGCTGTTCCCGCTCCTGCATCAATTAATGCTGATAGATAACCACCATGAGTAATTCCAGCTGCATTTAAATGGTTTTCATTAATTATAGTTTTAAATTCGTATTCTATTTCAGATACAGTTCTAAATAAAATACCACCATTGTGTTTCATAAAACCAGGTTTAATACTTATTTGTTCAAATTTATTACTCATAGTTTTTTATAATACAAAAGTTAAAATTAATAAAATTATAAAAACAATTATAAAAAAATATATAACTGATTTTTGTAGAGATGATTTTAGTAGCCAATCTAACATTTTTATTTATCCTTTTTGGTGGACCGCCCAGAACTCGAATCTGGAATCTCCCGGTTCGTAGCCGAGCGCCTTATCCAATTTGGCCAGCGGTCCTTAATTAAATAATTCGTCCAACATATCAAAGTTTTTGATGTAATTTAACTTATAAAATATTATGCTACATTATCAATGAACAAAAATTCAAATGATGTTGTTATTACAGCTGCTTTAAGAACTCCTATAGGCACATATAAAGGATCTTTAAAAAACCTTAGTGCTGACAAACTAGGAGCACTAGCAATTAAAGAAGCTGTCCATAAATCAAAATTAAGGGTAGATGATATTGATGAAGTAATTATGGGGCATGTTCTCACTTCAGGATTAGGACAAAACCCTGCAAGACAAGCATCTATTCATGCTGGAATCCCAGTATCAAAACCTGCATATATAGTTAATCAAGTATGCGGATCTGGATTAAGGTCTGTCATTACAGGATACCAATCAATTAAATTAGGTGAAAACAAAATTATAGTTGCTGGTGGACAAGAAAATATGTCCAGAGCACCACATGCTATATTTTATAGAGAAGATAAAAAATTAGATGAAAAAAAATTAGTTGATACTATGATCAATGATGGCTTGATAGACTCATTTAATGAATATCATATGGGCGTTACTGCAGAAAATGTTGCAACAAAATATCAAATTTCTAGAGATGAACAAGATTTATTTGCATTAAAATCTCAAGAAAAAACACAACAGGCGATAAATGAAAATAAATTCAAAAATGAATTAATAAAATTACAAATAAATATAGAGAATAAAAATTTTACTTTTGAAAAAGATGAGCACCCAAGAAGTAATTTAAAATTGGAAGATTTACAAAAATTAAAAACTATTTTTAAAGAAAATGGAACAGTTACGGCAGGTAACTCATCAGGAATAAATGATGGCGCGGCAGCAACTATATTGATGTCTAGGGAAGAGGCAGAATTAAAGGGTATAGAACCATTGGTTAAATTAGTTTCCTGGGCAACTTGTGGTATTGAGCCATCATTGATGGGACTCGGTCCAATACAAGCTGTTAACATTGCTTTAGAAAAAGCAGGATGGAAAAAAGAAAATGTTGACTTGTTTGAAATCAATGAAGCATTTGCAGCCCAAAGTATTGCTGTAATTAGAGATCTTAAAATTCCTAAAGAAATTGTAAATGTTAATGGTGGTGCAATTGCATTAGGACACCCAATTGGAGCTTCAGGTACTAGAATTCTTGTAACTCTTATTCACGAAATGATTAGACAAGATAAAGCTAAAGGCTGTGCTACACTATGTATTGGTGGTGGTATGGGTATAGCTGTTTGTGTCGAAAAAATTTAATAAGAAATTTTCTTAAAATTTTTACTTATAAGAGCCTTTTGAATCCAAAATTTTGCATCTAAATCTCTCTCTTTTTTAAAAAAATTAATTTTTTTTAAGATAAATGTAAACATTATGCACAAGTAACAAGTAAGGTTGTCTAAAAATGGTGCTAAATGTGTTAAAAATATATAAAATATATCTATTTTAGGTATATAAACCGACATAAACAATGAGCGAAAAATTACTTGTCCCAGATATTGGTGAATTTGAAAAAGTTGAGGTCATTGAGCTTTTAGTAAAGGCTGGAGATCAAATAAGTATAAACGATCCTATTGTTACTATTGAAAGTGATAAATCTAGTGTTGAAATTCCATCAACAATTTCAGGAAAAATAGAAACTGTAAATGTTAAAGTAGGAGATAAAGTTTCAAAAGGAGATTTATTGTTAAATATTATCTCTTTAAAAGAAAGTTCTTCAGAAAAACCAATTCCTAAAGATACAGAAAGTATTATTAAACAAGCAGAAATAGTTTTAAATAATAAAAAAAAACAAGAAACCACTCAGCAAGAACCAACTGAAGAAAAAAAACAAACAATAATTCAAGTTACAAATAATAATGATATTGACCCATTAGAAACTCAAGAATGGTTAGAATCTTTATCTGCAGTTCTTGAGAAAGATGGAAATCAAAGAGCTCACTTTTTGATTAAAGAATTAATTAATAAAGCTTATCGTGAAGGAGCAAATATTCCTTATACACAACACACGCCCTACATTAACACAATTCCACCAGAAGCAGAAGTTAAGTCTAATGGTGATCAAAATATTGAAAGAAGAATTAGATCTTTAATTAGATGGAATGCTGCAGCGATGGTGGTTAGAGCAAATAAAAAATTTCCTGAGTTGGGTGGTCATATAGGTACCTTTGCATCAGCTGCAACACTTTATGATGTTGGAATGAATCATTTTTGGAGAGCAAAAAATAATAAATTTGGTGGTGATTTAGTTTATTTCCAGGGCCACAGCGCACCAGGAATATATGCTAGAGCATTTTTAGAAGGTAGATTAAATGAAAAACAACTAGATAGTTTTAGACAAGAAGTTAAACAGGGTGGACTTTCTTCATATCCACATCCTTGGTTGATGCCAAATTTCTGGCAGTTTCCGACTGTATCAATGGGTTTAGGACCTATGCTTGCAATATATCAGGCGAGGTATATGAAATACTTAATTAATAGAGGGCTGATTAAAGATGAAGGAAGAAAAGTTTGGGCATTTCTTGGTGATGGAGAAATGGATGAGCCGGAGTCTTTAGGTGCAATAGGATTAGCTGCTAGAGAAAAATTAGATAACTTAATATTTGTTATAAACTGTAATCTTCAAAGATTAGATGGACCTGTAAGAGGTAATGGAAAAATTATTCAAGAATTAGAAGGAAGTTTTAGAGGAGCTGGTTGGAATGTGATTAAAGTAATATGGGGTTCTTATTGGGATTCTTTGATCGCTAATGACAAAACAGGACATTTAATTAAGGTTATGAATGAAACTGTGGATGGTGAATATCAAGCAATGAAAGCTAGAGATGGATCTTATGTTAGAAAAAAATTTTTTGGAAAATACCCAGAAACACAAGAGTTAGTTTCTAGTTTATCAGACAAAGATATCTGGAGATTGAATAGAGGGGGGCATGATCCTCATAAAGTTTATGCTGCATATGATAAGGCATCAAAAAATCAAGGTAGTCCAACAGTTATAATAGCCAAAACTATTAAAGGATATGGAATGGGTAAAACGGGAGAGAGCGTTAACACTACTCATCAAACTAAAAAATTAGATATTGATGATTTATTGTACTACAGAGATCGTTTTGATGTTCCTTTGACAGACGAACAAGTGAAAAACGTTGAATATTTTAAACCAGATGAAAAATCGCCAGAAATTAAGTATATAAAAGAAAAGAGGATGAGACTTGGTGGTTCTTTACCTGAAAGAACAACATACTCAAAACCCATTAAAGCACCAGCAAAGGATATTTTTGATTTTATGAAAGTATCAACAGGTGAAAAAGAAATGTCTACAACTATGGCATTAGTCAGAATGTTTACAAATTTATTAAGAGATAAAAATGTTTCACCAAGGTTAGTTCCAATCATTCCTGATGAAGCAAGAACTTTTGGTATGGAAGGTTTTTTTCAAAAAATAGGAATATATGCACACGAAGGTCAAAAGTATGAACCTGAAGATTCTGCTCAGTTAAGCTCTTACAGAGAAGATAAAAATGGACAGGTATTGGAGGAAGGAATTAATGAAGCAGGAGCAATGTCATCTTGGATTGCTGCAGCAACGGCATATACCAATCATGATATTGAAATGATACCAATATATATTTTTTATTCTATGTTTGGCTTTCAAAGAATAGGTGACCTTGCATGGGCAGCTGGAGATAGTCAAGCAAGAGGTTTTTTGATTGGAGCAACTGCTGGAAGAACTACTTTAGCTGGAGAAGGATTACAACATCAAGATGGTCATAGTCATTTGATTGCATCGACAATTCCTAATTGTATTTCATATGACCCAACTTTTCACTATGAGTTAGCTGTAATTTTTAGAGAAGGTCTGAGAAGAATGCATGAAAAAAATGAAAATGTTTTTTACTATATTACCACTATGAATGAAAATTATTCACATCCAGCTATGCCAAAGGATAAAAATTGTGAAGAAGGTATTTTAAAAGGAATGTATAAGATTAAAGAATTTAGTAAATATAAAAAAACTAAAATTCAACTTTTAGGCTCTGGCACAATATTAAGAGAAATGATGAGTGCAGCAGAAATCCTTCAAAACGAATATCAGATAGATAGTGAAATTTGGAGTGTTACTAGTTTTAATGAACTGAGAAGAGATGGCATGGAAGTTGAAAGATACAATCTTTTAAACCCTGATAAAGAGCAAAAAATTTCATTCGTGGAAAAATGTTTAGGAAAAACTGAAGGGCCGATTATGGCAGCGTCAGATTATATGAGAATGAATTCTGACCAAATCAGACCTTATACAAATAAAAGCTTCTACTCATTAGGCACAGATGGTTATGGAAGAAGTGATACTAGAAAAAACCTTAGAAAATTTTTTGAAGTTGATAAAGAACATATCGTTGTTTATGGGCTAAGTGTATTAGCCAAAGAACAGTTGATAGCTTCAAAATACGCAAAAGAAGCTATAAAGAAATATAATATTGATGGTAGTAAACCAATGCCTACGAAACTATAAATGTCAGATAAAGAAATAAAGGTTCCAAACATTGGTGAATTTAAGGATGTTGAGGTTATTGAGGTATTAGTCTCGAATGGTCAATCTGTATCATTGAATGATCCACTTATTACAATTGAAAGTGATAAATCCAGCGTTGAAATTCCAGCCTCTTTTGAAGGAAAAGTTAAATCGGTAAATATCAAAGTAGGAGATAAGGTTTCAGAAGGTGACATAATAGTAATTTTAGAAAATAGTGAAGAGGCTAAAAATGATATTTTAGAACAGCCTAAAATTGAAAAAGAAGAAAAAAAAAATCAAATAAAAAAAGAAGCAATTGTAAATGATGTGCTAAAGAAAAATTTTATAGAAAAAAGTATTTCAGGAGTTTCCCTGGCAAGCCCTAAAGCTCGAAAATTTGCAAGAGAGCTTGGTGTAAATATAAATGAAATTAACGGAAGTCAAAGACAGGGAAGAGTTATAGAGAAAGACGTAAAAAATTTTATATCCTCTAAGATTAATAAAATAACGGAAATAAAAGAAATTAAACCAAAAACTATTAAAAGTGAATTTTCTCATTCAGATTTTGGAGAAGTTGAAGTTAAAGATTTACCAAGAGTTAAAAAAATTGCATCAACTTATTTAGTAAACTCTTGGACCAAAATACCTCATGTAACAAATCACGATGAAGCAGATATAACCGAAATGGAAGACTTTAGAATTTCACTTACTGATATGTATACAGGAGAAAAAAAAAAGATTACTCCATTAGCTTTTATTATTAAAGCTTTAGTTTTATCCTTAAAAAAATTTCCCAGCTTTAATTCATCAATTGATGATATTGAAAATGGAAAAATTACTATAAAAAAATATTATCATATAGGAATTGCAGTCGATACTCCTCATGGCTTAATGGTACCTAAAATAAGAAATGCAGATAACAAAAATATTTCTTATATAAGTAGCGAATTAAAGACTGTAAGTGATCAATGTAGAAATTTAAAAATTGATAAAAAAGAATTTTTTGGAGGCTCTATGACCATTACAAGTTTAGGAGGAATTGGGGGTTCATTTTTTACACCTATAATAAATTATCCTGAAGTAGCAATATTAGGTGTTGGCAAAGCACAAAAAAAACAAATCTTTATTAATGGTAAGTTTGAATCAAGAACAATGCTTCCATTATCGTTATCATATGATCATAGAATAATTGATGGTGCTGAAGCAGCTAGATTTAACAATGACATTAAAGAAAATCTTGGTAAAAATTTTGCTTATAAATTAGCTATATAATTTTTTATGTCTAAAACAGCATCATTATTTAGTGCATTACTTTGTACGTTCATATGGGGAACAACTTTTATTGCTCAAGATACAGGAATGGACGATATTGGCCCTTTTACTTTTAATGCAGTAAGATTTTTTGTTGGATTCTTAGTGGTAGCGCCCTTAGCGTTTATTTTTGAAAGAAAAAAAATTTTCAAATCAATAAAAAAAGGTCAAAAACAATTTACTAACTTAGCCACTTTAATAGGCCTATCTTTATTTTTAGGTTCAGCGCTGCAACAAGTAGCCTTACTATACACTGATGTTGCTAATGCTGCTTTTTTCACTATTTTTTATGTTCCAATGGTGCCATTTATAATTTTTTTTATGTATAAAAAACCAATTCATTGGAGTATTTGGCCTTCTGTTTTTCTTTGTGTGATGGGTGGATATTTGCTGACTAATTTTTACAGCGCGACAGTTAGAATTGGTGATGCACTTGTAATAATGGGTGCTTTTTTTTGGAGCACTCATATTATTTTTACTGGTAGAATTATAGAAAAATATGATCTTCCATTAACAATTGGTGCAATTCAAACTTTAATTGTTGCTTTTTTATCATTAACCGTAGGGTTAATTTTTGAAGAATTTATTTGGTCAAATATTCTTAAAGAAAAATTACAAATTTTATATGCTGGAGTTTTATCTGGTGGTCTTGCTTTTGTTTTACAAATATATGCGCAAAAAAATATATCCCCTGCTCCATCGGCAATAATTTTTTCTTTAGAAGGAGTTTTTGCAACTATTGCTGCTTGGATTTTATTAAGCCAAGTATTAGATATAAATAATTTATTTGGCTGTTTGTTTATTTTATTTGGAGTTTTATTTTCTCAATTAGTGCCAATATTTAAAAAAAATTAATTATATATTATTATAAATAAAATTATTGAAATAATAATTCTGTAAATTACAAAAATATTTAAAGAAAATTTGCTTATAAAGTCTAAGAAAAACTTAATTGTAAAATAAGAAAATATAAAAGAAAGAGTAATTGATATTAGTATAAGGTAGTTAAACACAAAGCTTTGGTCAATAGCATTTTTTAATTGTAGTGCACTTGCCCCAGCTATTGCAGGTATAGCTAATAAAAAAGAAATTTTACTTGCATCAAATCTATTAAATCTAAAAAGTCTTGCAGCTGTTATTGTAATTCCTGCCCTACTCACACCTGGTATTAAAGCAAGTATTTGAAACAAACCGATATACAGTGTTGTTTTAAAATTTAAATTAGATGATATTTTTTTATCAAATTTACTTTTATCTGCGAGATATAAAATAATTCCAAAAATTAATGTTGTCCAAGCAATTATCTTTAAATTGTTTTCAAATAAATTAACTAGACCTGTGGAGCTTATTATATATCCAGCTATTACAATTGGTATAGAGCCAATAATTAATAAAGATAATAATTTTTGATTATTTCTAAGGTCTAATAGCTCTCTTCTAAAATAAAAGATTATTGCAAGTAAAGAGCCAAGATGGAGACTAACATCAATCATTAGTGAGTTAGAATTAAATTTAAAGATTATTTCAACAATGTTTAAATGAGCCGATGAACTGATCGGCAAAAATTCTGATATGCCCTGAACTATTGATAGGATTATAATTTCAATAATATTTGAGAACATTAAAGCTTCGTAGCTTAAATATTCGATGATTTAAACAATTCCATTTGAACATATTAGATATGCAGAAATCAAAATATGAAGAGTTAACAGTATTTATTGTAAATTTAAGGTCATATATATTGACCTTTTTTGTCTTTTATTAAACAAAACCTTATTATATGCTCAGTTTTATTAAAGGGTATACATGTCAGAAAAAATGCTAAAATTTGTTAAGATAGGTCAACAAACTCCACCTAAAAGAGAAGTTGGTAATAGAAAAGAAGATTTTAACGAAATTTATAAAGAGTTTATTAACGAAAAGGCTGGCGAACAGTCTAGTAGATGCTCACAATGTGGAGTTCCTTTTTGCCAGATACATTGTCCATTAAGCAACAATATTCCAGATTGGTTAAAACTAACTGCAGAGGGAAGATTAAAAGAAGCATATGAATTATCCCAAAGCACTAACAACATGCCAGAGGTGTGTGGAAGAATATGTCCACAAGATAGATTATGTGAAGGAAATTGTGTAATCGAACAATCGGGACATGGAACAGTAACTATAGGTTCAGTTGAGAAATATATTACTGATAATGCTTGGGAACAAGGCTGGGTAAATCCTTTAAAAGTTAAAAATGAAAAGAGTCAAAGCATTGGAATTATAGGAGCAGGTCCAGCAGGACTGGCTGCTGCAGAACAGCTACGTAAGTTAGGGTATCAAATTATTGTATACGATCGATATGATAGAGCTGGTGGTTTAATGATTTACGGGATCCCAAATTTTAAGTTGGAAAAATTTGTTGTAGAAAGAAGAACTAAATTACTAGAAGAGGGTGGAATTAAATTTATTCAAAATTTTGAAGTTGGAAAGGATGCTACATTGGAGCAGTTAAGAAAAAAACATGATGCTCTTTTAATTGCAACTGGAGTTTATAAAGCTCGAGAAATAGATTTACCAGGAAAAGATTTAGGAAATATTTTTTCAGCCATGGAATTTTTAACAGCTTCAAATAAAAAAGGATTAGGCGATAAGGTAGAGTTATTTGATAATGGAACTTTAAATGCTGAAGGAAAAAATATTGTTGTGATTGGAGGAGGCGACACAGCAATGGACTGTGTTAGAACTTCAATTAGACAAAAAGCAAAATCCGTTAAATGTCTTTATAGAAGAGACAAAGAAAATATGCCTGGATCTGCCAGGGAAGTAGCTAATGCAGAGGAAGAAGGAGTAGAGTTTGTATGGTTATCTAGCCCCAAAGAATTTATTGGAACAAATAAAGTTGAAGGTTTGATAGTAGATAAAATCAAACTTGGTGAACCTGATGACAGTGGTAGATGTAAACCAGAAATCAAAAATAACTCTCACTTTAATATTAAAGCAGATATAGTAATCAAGGCTCTTGGCTTTGATCCTGAAAATTTACCAAAACTATTTGGTTCTGAAGATTTACAAGTTACTAAATGGGGAACATTAAAAACTAATTTTGATACAATGGAGACAAATTTACCAGGCGTCTTTGCAGCAGGAGACATTATTAGAGGCGCATCTTTAGTTGTTTGGGCTATAAAAGATGGAAGAGATGTAGCAGAATCAATAAAAAATTTTTTAGAGATCAAAGAACTTAGTAAAGAGAAGGTTGCTTAATGAAGAATTATAAAAAAAATCTTAAAATTCTTGAAAATGCTCATGTTTATTCAAAAGAAATGGAGCATGACGCTTGTGGAGTGGGGTTAATTGCTTCTACAGAGGGTAAAAAATCAAGAAAAATAGTTGAATATGGAATTAATGCCTTAAAAGCAGTTTGGCACAGAGGAGCTGTTGATGCTGATGGAAAAACAGGTGATGGAGCTGGAATTCACTTAGAAATTCCTTCAGATTTTTTTGTAGAAAAAATAGAACTCACAGGTCATGACCATGATGGTTCAGAAATTTGTGTGGGTATGATTTTTTTACCAAGGAATAATTATCAAGCACAAGAAAATGCAAGAACTTTAATTGAAAGTGAACTGACAAAAAGTAATTTTAGTATTTATGGATGGAGACAGGTTCCTGTAAATCCAAAAGTTTTAGGTGAAAAAGCAAATCTTACGAGACCAGAAATTACTCAAGTACTATTCAAACATAATAATAAAGATTTAACAGAAAAAGAACTAGAATTAAAAATTTATGAATCTAGAAGAAAAATTGAAAAAGAAGCTATTAAAGATGCAATAGAAGGTTTTTATATTTGTTCGCTAAGCTCCAAGTCAATTATTTATAAGGGGATGTTTTTAGCAGAGTCTATTTCAGATTTTTATTTAGATTTAAAGGATGAGAGATTTATATCTAGATTTGCAATATTTCATCAAAGGTTTTCAACAAACACAGCACCAAGCTGGGATCTGGCACAACCTTTTAGGGCATTAGCTCATAATGGAGAAATAAACACATATAAAGGAAACACAAACTGGATGAAGGTTCATGAGCAAGAAATGGATAGTCCTTTATTTGATAATATGAAAAATTTAAAACCAGTTATACAACCAGGATCATCAGACTCTGCTGCACTAGATAGTGTTTTCGAACTTTTAAATATTTCTGGCCAA
>Ga0209632_10004121_pt1 | contig 13007 bp, 10 predicted proteins | sample COG_10_FD_184754 | JGI IMG/M metagenome (GOLD analysis project Ga0209632, IMG submission 184754) | Pelagic Microbial community sample from North Sea - COGITO 998_met_10 (SPAdes) (version 2) | ecosystem: Environmental > Aquatic > Marine > Neritic zone/Coastal water | place: Helgoland, sampling...
TTAATTGATATGACCAAATCAAAAAAATTATCCTCAAACTGCAATTCTTTCGCATTACCCACTTCTACGTTGTCTTTTACTTCAGGCATAGAATTTTTAACTGCATAATCTGAGATATCTATACCTTTAACAATATATTTATTGTTATGTTGTAAAAAATCATAAATCATGAACCCTTTACCACATCCAATATCTAAAATTTTAGAACCATCTTTTAATTTATAGTAATCAGAAAAATCTTTGACAACACTTGTCCAAAATCTTGGATTATAATTGTAACCTCCATATCCGTATTTTCTATCTCCATCAAAAAAATCTTTATCAAATTTTCTAGCAACCAACCTCACTTCATCTGTTCTTTGTATTGATGCTTGGTTCAAATCTCTATTTGTTTTTGGGTAATTTTTTAGTAAATCGATTTCTCTCATTTTTAAATTAAGAATATAATAGTTAAATTTTTTATAAAATTAAGTTGAATTTAATAAGTTATTAAAAAATAGTAAATATATTAATTATACTTTATATCAAGTAAATCATATAATAATTTCTTTTAAATAAATTATAAAAATAAATTATTACAAAAAAAATACCTATGGAATTGAATAGAAAAAAATTGATTGCTCAAAAGAAAACTATTGGAATGATTCATGGTGTTTTTGATATAATACATTATGGACATATACTTTATTTTAAAGAAGCAAAATCGAAAGTTGATTATCTAATTATTTCTATCACCTCAGATAAGTTTGTAAATAAAGGACCAGGAAAACCGATATTCAACCTTAAAAAAAGAATAGAAGTTTTAAAATCTATTAAATATATAGATGAAGTAATTGTAAGCGATTATAAGACTGCTGTTAATAATTTAAAAACTATAAAACCTGACTATTATATAAAGGGTAAAGACTATAAGAATTTGAAAAATGACTTGAGCAGACAAATACTGGTTGAAAAAAAAACTGTGGAACAATACGGAGGAAAAATTTTATTTACTAAATCAGAATTACATTCCTCAAGCTCAATAGCCAATGATGTTTTCAAATATATTAATGATGATATTAAAAAAATTTTAAATAAAATTGATAAAAAAAAATTTGAACAAAATTTTTTTAAGCTTATTAAAAAAAAGATTTCAAAAAAAATATTAATCATAGGAGATCCTATAATTGATATTTTAAGATTCGTAGAAACTTCTGGGAAATCGAATAAAAGCAGTGTTATTTCTACAAAATACTTAAAAGAAGAGAATAACCCGGGTGGAGTTTTGTTGGTTGCAAACTTTTTAAACTTATTATTTAAAAATATTACCTTACTATACTGTGGTAGACGCCAAGATTTAATTATAATAAAAAAATATTTGAACAAAAGTATAAAAATAGAATTCGTAAAGACTAAAAATAAATTAATAAAAAAAATTAGATATACTGACAATTATTCAAGCCAAAAAATTTTTCAGAATAATTTAAATGAGTCAGATAAGTTCAAAAGTATAGAAGAGGTAAAAGTTGTAACAAAAATAAATAAAATAAAAAATAATTATGATGAAGTTATATTATTTGATTATGGATATGTTTATTCTAATGAAAAATTACTTAAAACTATAAACAATTTGTCAAAAAAAATGACTATAAATTGCCAATCTAACTCTTATAATTTTGGTTATAACTTAGCAAGCAAATTTAAATTTGGAAAAATAATGAGCATGGATGAGTCTGAATTTAGATTGATTGTTAGAGATAAAGAAAATTCGTTAATAGATCTAATTAAAAAGAACAAAAAACTTTTTAATAATTTTAAATACTTAATTATTACACAGGGTAAAAAAGGTTGCTACCTAAAAAAGAACAATACAATCCTACATGTTCCTTGTGTTTTGAATACTGCCATTGATAGCACTGGTGCTGGAGATATTTTTTTATCTATGTTTTTTACTTTAAAATTATCAAAGAATTTTTCAGACCATGAGTCATTGATTGTATCACATATTGCTGCTGGCCTTCATTCTAACCAACTCGGAAATAGATTTCGTTTTAATGTTTTGGATATTTACAAAATTATATCTTCTATAATAAAATAATAAGTTTAACTTTAAAGACTAAGTCATAATATAGAATATCAATTAACTTAATATTTTAAAATTATTAGACTTCCTGATAATTGATCTTAGTTTTTTGTGAATTTTGAGATAAGTGACTATTTTAAAACTTTAAAAAGTGTTTACCTTCAAGCACTATTTTTTCTGCTTTAAGTAAGTGTTTAAAAAAATTTTATAAAAAGAGTCAGCCACTACCTCATCATTATTTAAAAGTTTCTTCTTTTTTTGCTCATCAGTTAAATATTCGAAGTTTGTAATCGCATCAGATGAATTGATATAACCTTTTTCTGTATGAATAATATACCCAAATCCCATTTTTTTCGTTAAATTTGTAAAAGTTTTATTAATATCTTCCAGAGTCCATTTTTCCTTTAAAATTCTTTCTAAATTTGAAATTTTATTTGCTTCAAATACACCTGGCATTGATAAATACCATGGTTTTTCAAAACAAATTACAGGCTTAAAATTTCTAATTGCTTCCCATCCAATTGTTCCATCAGCAGTTGCTACGATATCAAAACTATTTAAAAGAGATGAGGATTTCTTATCAGCAGGTAAAATAAATATATTTTTTTTTTTTGAAATTGAATTCCAAAAGTTTGCTCTAGACATTGAGTCATTTATTCTTTCTGCAGGATGTTCTTTAATATAAATCTCAGCATTATGTGATGAAATATTTTGTAATTTATCAATTATTAATAGCTGATCGTCATAATATAAATCTCCAAATGCTTCCTTAGCTTCGGGTTGGACTTTTAAAAATAATATTATTTTAATTGATTGATTCTTTTCAGATATGTAATCTTTTTCAAGGGTTGATCTCAATAAATTTGATGTTTTTTGTATATATTTTTGAGACAAAAACCTAGATTTATTTGCTGAAAAAAGCCAATCTGTAGGTTTATAAATTTTTATATTAAAGTAATGCTTTAAAATCATTTTGCATAGACTGGCTGCGTAATATAATGGGCGTAAAATATCTTTTAATAAAAAATATGATTTTTTTTTTAATTTTGGTTTTCGATACTTAGCCATATAAAAAGGGTCACTGATTTTTTTTTGCACCTGAATATTCTGTGATTGAAAAATAGGCAATGATGTAGAAAAAGTACCCATATCATTCAAATCCTTTAACCAAAAAAATCTATCGTTATGAGCTTGGAATAGTCCAATACGACAAATTCCCATTTCTTTCGCTACGTGCCATAAAATATTATCAAACCCTCCTGCTGGAACTCCCATGATTACAAATTTTATCTGGTTTTCATCTAAAAAACGAGCTGCGGCCTTAACGTGAATTCTAAAATAATACAAATAATCATATATTCCTCCTAAATAAGCTCCATTAATCCTTGTTAAAAAGTAACAATATTTATCAAATATAGCTTTTCTTGCTGTACGATAGAGTTCTTCTGTATTTTTTTCATATGTTTCGGCATATTCTATAAATTCATTATTGATATTAGAAGGTCGAGTGGCTAAAAAATTAATATACCGACCATCTAAAAAATTTTTTTTATCATCAAAATCATGTATTCCAAAGTATACTGGCCCATATTCAGAAAAGACTTTATCATAAGGCTCACTTCTAAATTTGTCTACGGTATGACTAATAAGTATGGACATTTTAAATATTAATTTTATGAATTAATGCAATTAATCTAATTTATCTAGCTCGTTTTAAATTCTTTATCAAGTTTATTTAATTTTGTGTTTTTTTCTTATATTTAAAACACTTTGAGTTCTATCATTGTTCAATGTCATATTGGCACCATGAATATAATATCTGTATAAAGGAACAGGTAAATAGAAACCCTTTATTTTTGCTTTTTTTAATCGAATTAAAAGATCATAATCTTCTGCATTTCTAATAGATGTGTCATATAAATTTACACTGTATAACGCCTCTCTGCTAAATAAAATTCCAGCACCATGCTGATAGAGTTTTTCACTTGTATCAAGACGTACCAAACTTTCTCTATTTCCGATTTCGTTAACCCTAATATGATCACAATAAACAAATCCATAGTCAGGATTATTTTTAAGGATCATGTACATAACTTGACATGCATATGAGCTCAAAAAATCATCAGAATCAACTCGCATAATATAATCACCTTTACTTTTTTTAATTCCTGAATTACTTGAAGCGGAAACGCCTTGATTCGAGGCATGTTTTATTAATTTAATATTTTCTAAAAAGGCCTGGATGATATTAATTGAACTATCAGTTGATGCATCGTCTACTACTAGAGTTTCTACTTTAATACCATTCACTAATTGATTTAAACAAGAGCTAATAGCTCTAGATATATATTTTTCTCGATTATAATTTGTAATTATTAAAGAAATATCTGTCATTAGCTATCTTTTGATTTATAAAAAGTTTTCAATTTTTCAATTAATTTCAACTTATTTGAAAATGGCAAAATTGGTGGTTTTGATTTATATAAAAATTTTAAGTCGTTCTCCCAGGCTAATGGGGTATTTTTTCTATTTGTTCCCTCATAATAATCATCAAATTTAAAATTTCCACCAATAATCTTATCTGTAATTTTTAACCAAACAGCAGGCTTTTTATAAGCTTCAGCAAAAATTAACCCATGCAAAGATGAGGAAAAAACTACTTTTGCTTTGCAAATTTTATTTACTACACTTTGAAAGGATTCAGAAACAACATCAACTAAAATTATTTCTTTTTTGTAAAATTTGGAATTTTCTACTGCTTTCTTAACGATAGCATAATCTACATAATGTGGGATAATGACAATTAAGTTTTCTGAATATTCTATTGGTTGTAATATTTCAGGTAATATGATCCCAGGGTCAGCAAGAATATCTATATTTTTTAACTTAAAACATTCAGCAGTTAATGGTCCTCTTACTGCTAAAGGAGGAATGTTTGTTTCTATGTCTTTAAGTTTAAATTTTGTGCCAGTGCCCCAAACAATATCGTTAATTTTTACATGTTCTAATAGACTTCCTAGACCAAGTAATTTTCCCTCCTTATGGTCTCCAGGAACCCACTTAGGCTCCAAACCAGTTACATGCTTTATTATAAGAGGAGAAATCCTATCTCCTAAATTTTCTTCTTCTTTAAACCAGTGGGCTTTCATTTAATTTTCAGATAAATTTTTTTGAAATATATGCTGATTATAAGATAATATTTTTGGATTGGCATTTAAGACTTTAATAATTTTATTTATATTACAATTAATCCAGTTTTTTCCCAATTTATCAACTAAGCTAGATATTGTAAGATAATCTTCAAATTTATCAAGAGTCAGCCTCGCTCCTCCAAATTTAGAGTGTTTTTTATCAAAATTTTTAAATTTTGCATGTTTTGTTTTTGAAACTTTTGAAGTTACATGGGTTAAATGAAATTTTTCTCGGCTAGATATTTTTTTTCTTAGTGAAAGAAGCGCTGATGTCCGAATAATATAAGGAATAAGTCCCAGTGGAAAATTTCTTTTTCCAATTGAATCACTTATTAAATCTTGACTTTTATTTATATTTTTTGCCTGCTCAATTAACATTTTAGTCAGATTTGGATCTGTTAATGGATTATCTGCGGTTACCCTCAATATCCAATCGCTAGGGCTTACCTGCGCAATATGCTCAAATCGACTCAAAACATCTTTTTCAGATCCACGAAAAACCTTTATACCTAAAGCTTTTCCATAAGTTGCTGTAATATCATCTTCCTTATTGTCGGTAGTGGCTAACCACCATTCTATACGAATCTTTTTTAAACGAGTTATTAGCGCTACAAGAACAGGCGTTCCTGATGTTAATGGGTAAAGTATTTTACCAGGCAATCGTGAACTTGTCATTCTGGCCTGAATAATTCCGATTACTTTCAACTCAAAACCGCTTCGTCATCAATATTTTCAAAATTAAAAGCATCTAACTTTTTCATATCAGTTAATAATTTTTTACCAATCAACTTACTCATTAATTCTGGGGAAATTGTTCCAGGTAATGCAGGCCTTAGCACCAAAAGATCTGCCCTAGTAATCACATGATCCTTAAATAAATCTTTAGCTGCCCAAAGTCCTCTTCTTTGTGTAATTCGTGTTCCTTTTTCATTTGATTGCAGTTCTTTTTTATAAGAACCCATTGCAGAAATTAAAAATTGGCACTCACGAACCATATTACTCCATTCTGATGGGCTTAAAGCCACTCTATGGTCTGCTCCAACTCGAGAAGGATCATCTGAAAAATGACGTTCAATCACTGTAGCTCCATTTGCAACTGCTCCCAGTACAGGAGCTAACGGTTTTTGGTGATCTGACAAACCAATTTTTATTTTAGGCCATCTTTTTTTATATGTTTGTAATACATTTAAATTAGTCGCTCTCATAGCACTTAAATCTGAATCATAATTTGAATTACATTGAAGTAAAGTCACTTTATCGTGATAACCATCTAAGGTTTGCATCGCTCTCTCAACTTCATCAAATGTTGCAGCACCTGTTGATAAAATGATATGTTTTTTTGTGTCACGTAAAATTCTTAATTTTTCGTGCCAATTAAGATCTCCCGATCCAACCTTAAAACAACTTACAAAATCTACCAGATTTTCAATACTCTTTAAATCATAAGGTGCTGTTATAAAATCTACGTTAAAATTTTGACAAGTAGAAAAAAGTTTCTCTGTCCATTCTAATGGTACAGATAACTTTTCTAATATCTTTAGCACTTCCTCACCAGATTTTTTGTGTGGTGAAAACTCAGCAGGAATTTTTGAGATTGCATTAGAGTTTACTAAATCTTCTGGAGTAAAATGTTGAAATTTTACTGCTGTTGCACCATTCTCTGCTGCTAATTGGATTAAATCAATTGCTCGTTTTAGTGACCCCTCATGATTTCCGCCAATTTCAGCAATAAAATAAATAGAATTTGTTTCTTTCATAAAGCAGTTAAATTACCATATCTTATGCTGAAAAAGCAAGTTTTATGACCATCTACATAAAATGAGTTACTTGCTATAAATAATTTATTAGATACTAACTTAGTTTATTCTCAAAATTAATTAGGCTACTTGTTTTATCATTTGAAAGAGGCTGTCTAGGACATACTCGATTAAAATATAAAAACGATATTTACTACTTTGAGCAAATATCTTATCGTAAACTCTTTTTAATTGCTTAGGTTGGTTTTAAAAGTTAGTATGATTAATACCCACGTTTCCCAATATTAGGATCTTTATTAGGATCTTTAAAAAAAACCTTCTTTATTATTTTTTTTGAAAGTTTTACGAAATTATTAACTAGATTGTGATTGTTTGGTATAGAGAAGTCCTTCACTGCTAATTGCTCCCATGAAGGTCCTAACAATTTCTTATTTTCTAAATACCATAAATTACCATACAACTGTGTACGTTGTGTAGAAAGGTGGTCATAGACTGCTTTAACACCATGCATCGTATCGTTGCTTGGAGAAAATAAGACTATTGAGTTGTTTTTTGTCTGCATAAACGAAGTATCACACCAATCCCATGGCACCCAATGTCTCTCCGCTTTAGAAGATGTCTCCCAAAATTCTTTTACATAATTATATTCTGTTTTTAGTTTCAGATAATGTGTGTGATGATTATACCTTTCGCTTGCTTTATGTGGATTAATATTTACCATAAATGTTGCTGCTTTTCTGCGGATATCAGGGTGTGGTGAAATTTCATAACCGTCGAGATATTTCTGAATACCTCCATCGATATCACAGTTATCTATATTAATATTAAATTTCTGTGCAATTGCAGAATTGAATTTTTTTGATGCAAGAAAGTTGTTAAGTGCTATCAATACTTCCGTTTTAGGATACAGTCTCAAAACTACACCAGCGCTTTCACATGCTGTGTTGTTTTCCTTTAAGAACTCTTTCCTGGAGTGTTTATGGATGTATTCATTATAGTTAGTTGTACAACCTGGAAAAGAAATAACTTTGTAGTTGTTTTTGAATAGAATTTTGAATAAGTCTTTATCTGAGGTTACTTCTCCTAATAAAATTTCTGGACTATTTATAATAGTATTGAAGTGCTCTTGGTCAAAAAAGTCCTCAACATATATATGTTTAAAAGGTACATGAGAAAATTTTGCACTAGAAATTTTATCAATTAAATAATCAAAATTAATAGAACTCATTAGTTTAATACAAAAATATTTGTATTTACAATCATGAAATATAAATAAACTGTTTAATATATTTTTACAATAAAAACCATCAATAGAAAAATACAAGTGTTTTTATCAATTTCATTATTGATTATCCCCTTTACTCTTCGTCTAGCATTTTATCAATACAAACATTAATTCATTTCATAGCTCTATATTTTTTAGTTTTAATGCACTCAAAGAGATTGCATTTTGCAGTAGGTCTAATTTTGATTACAGTCAAATATACAAAAAAATTTAAAATTATATAGCTTAGTGAGCTATTGATTAATTTTTATTGGATATATTTTTTTATAAAATAAAATTTAAAATTATCAATCAAATAATGCAGTTGATAATATTGCTAATTCACTTTTTAAGATTGGAATTTTTTTTAATATAGGAAAGCTCAACCCCGTATCTTTGGAGATCATAAAATTATCACTCCTCTTTAATTCAAAGTCTGAACCTGGAATTGTAAACTTTGGACTTTTTTTATGGCCATATTTTTTTTTTTTATTAACAGAGATGACATAACATGCAGTTGGATTGAGAGAATTGGCAGGATCTCCAATAAGTTTAATATTTTCTACAATACCACCAAGCTTTATCACCTCTTTTTCAATACCTTTTATATATCCATACTTTTCCATTCTTCTCTTTCCCTCTTTTGAATTTAATTCATAACTTGGCTCAAAAAGAACAAGCTTATCCTTTGCCACTCTGAATAACTCTTTTAATAATAAGTTTAGGCTCTTACCATTTGGCTCTAGCGCGTGACATGAAGTTATAATATCAATACTATTACTTGCAAGAGGTATTGACTTAATATCTGCAACAAAAGGGTGCAATAAATTCGTTTTATTTTTTGTATTATCCTTAAAAAATTTGATTCCTTTAAAAATTCTAGACCAACTAATATCAAATGCAAAAACTTTTCGAATATTTTTAAGCTTATTAATTATTAAGGTCAAATTTGTTAACTCTCCACTTCCAATATCAAGAAGAGTTGAACTTGGTAATAAAAACTTATTTAATTCTGATGCTATCACAGCAGCTATTTTTTCTTGGTTAACTCGATTTTTATTTGTGTTTTCTATATAGCTGCCTGCTTGTAAGTCATAGGCTATTTCAATAATTTCACTGGTGTTATTTTTAACATTATACTGCTTTCTTAAATGCTCAGTTACATTCTTTTTTTTTTTATAAATTTTTTTTGCTTGAACTATATCAGTATATTTCATTATTTTTTATGCATTTAATACTATACCAAAATTACATGATGAGTTTAACTGTACTCTTATTTATTAGCAGTTATTCCAAAATTTTCATTATTTTTAATAAGTTCTTCAAAAGTTCCTTTGCCTATTAGCCTACCCTTATCTAGTTTAAAAATTATATCACAGTTTTTGACTGTATTTAGGCGATGCGCGATTAAGATAATAGTTATGTCCTTGCTAAGATTGTTTATAGCATCCATCACTGCTTCTTCTGTTTGATAATCTAGAGCACTCGTTGCTTCATCTAAAATTAATACTTGTGGATTGTGATACAAGGCTCTTGCAATTCCTATTCTTTGGCGTTGTCCACCTGATAATCTTACACCACGTTCGCCTATAATGGTTTGATATTGTTGAGACAACTCATCTACGACAAACTCATGTAAATTTGCAATTTTAGAGGCTTTTTCAACAGCCAATTGATTAATATGTTTAGCATTCACGCCAAAGGCTATATTAGCTGCAATAGTATCATCAATAAGATAAATATTTTGTGGAACATAGCCAATAGATCTTTGCCAAGACTTCAAATTTTTTTTTGTTATAGTCTTATCATCAATCGCTAAAATTCCTTTTTGAGCTTCTAATAGACCAAGTATTATGTCAATCGTTGTTGTTTTTCCACTTCCAGTAGATCCTATAAGACCAACAGTAGCTTTAGCAGGTATAGTAATATTAATATCATGCAATGCTGTTCGTGAGGAATTGGGATAATTATAATGAATATTTTTTAAAATGATTGCTTTATTAATATTCAAAAAAACTTGATCTTTTGTTGAGTTAAATTTTTTAAAGTTTTTAAAATCATCAGTTAAAGCATCAAGTGAGGGGCCAACAAAAGAAATTGTATTAAAATTAACGTAAATTCCCTGCAACGCAGGCATCAAACGATAACCAGCAAAAACATATAAACTAATAATAGGTATAGCATTGTTAAAACTACCTTTTTGTGACATCAAATAAAGTATTAATAGCATTATACCACCAAAGGCTATGGCTTCGATTGCAAAGCGAGGTAGTTGACTTATAAGTGACAGGTATGCTTGATTTGTGGCATAAGTTTTGGAAGGTTCAGAAAAACGTTTAAGATATGTTTGCTCTATACCGCCCACTTTAATCTCCTTTACGGCACCAAAGGCTTCATTAACTGCTGTAAAACGTAACTGATTATTTTTTAAACTTTCCTTTCCAATTCTCCTAAGATATTTACGTGTGAAACTGTAAAGAATTATATAAGTTATACTAAAAGATAAACCTACAGTCAGAGCAAGTTTTGGATCAACAATAAGTAATAAAAATATTATTAAGATCGTAACAATAACTTTAGCTACTAAGTCCAATAATGGTGCCATACCTCCTCCTATTACTTGATTTACCTCAGATAAAATAGTTTTTCCAAGATCAGCACTATGGCGATTTAAAAACCAGCTGTAAGGTTGGTGTAGATAGCTTTCTACTAAACGTTTACTAATACTGTATTGTCGCATCTGTACAAATCGAACTTGAATATAATTTGCTAGAGCTTTGAAAACAAGTGAGGTCACTAATAGTACGAATGATATGATGCCTAAGGCAAAAAGAAATTGTTGATTATTTTCAACTCCAATTATTAGTGAAGTATGAAACATCTTGTTTAAAATAAAATTAGCTTCGATGAGATCAGGGTTTGAAAGTACCGCCATAAAAGGTAAAATAGATACAACGCCAATCATATCTAGCAATGCAGTTATAATAATCATTATAACTAATAAGATTGCCCTTTTTTTTTCATAAATTGTAAGTAAATTGAAAATCTTTTTAAAATTTTGCATTACAATTTTTTTATATAGTCTTGATAAGTTTTAATTAGACCCATCTTTAAACTTACAGCAGGTTTAAAGCCAAGATTATTTATTCTTTCACTATTTAAAAATTTTCTAACACTTCCATCAAGTTTATTTAAATCAAATTTAATTTTTCCTTTAAAACCTACAACTTGTTTTATTGTTTCTGCTAATTCTTTAATAGTAAGATCCTTACCACTTCCAACATTTATATGGCTACACATTTTTGAGGTGTGCCTGTAATATGTTTTTTTATCCAGATTCATTACATGAATTGAAGCTCTTGCCATATCATTAACATACAAAAACTCACGTTTTGGAGAGCCTGTTCCCCAGATAGTGACATTAGAAATTTTATTAATTTTTGCTTTGTGAAATCGATAGATTAATCCTGGTATAACATGACTATTTTTAGGATGATAGTTGTCTCCAGGCCCATAAAGGTTCGTGGGCATTATGCATCTATAATCAATATTATGACTTTTTCCATATTGACGGTTGAAGCTTTCACATAATTTAATTCCTGCTATTTTTGCTATGGCATAAGGTTCATTAGTTGGTTCTAACTTTCCAGTTAATAATTCCTCTTCTTTCATAGGTTGATTGGCATTTTTTGGATATATGCAGCTAGATCCTAAAAATAATAATTTTTTAACACCACCTAAAAAAGCACTATGCACAACATTTGTTTGAACCATCAAATTTTCATAAATAAAGTCAGCTGGATAAGTGTTATTAGCATGAATACCTCCAACTTTTGCAGCTGCCAAATAAACTTGGTCAATTTTTTCTTTTCTAAAAAAATTTTGAACGTCTTGTTGGTTTAATAAATTAAGCTCTTTTCTTTCTTTTATTATAAATTCTACATCTTTTTTTTGCAATAAACGAACCAAAGCAGATCCAACCATGCCTTTATGGCCTGCAATAAATATTCTTGGTTTAGACATTTTTTAATGTTAGTTGCTTATTATGTTTGATAATTTCAATTGTTAAAAAAAACAACATTTTTTGCTGATTTTAAATCTTTCTCAATCATTTCTTTTACCAACTGTTCAAATGGTATTTTAGGAGCCCATTTTAATTTTTCTTTTGCTTTACTAGCATCTCCAAGTAATGTTTCAACTTCTGTTGGTCTAAAATACCTTGGATCAATCTTTATAATATCTTTTCCATCATATGATCCTACTTCTTCTAAATTCTTTCCTCTCCATTCTATTTGCATATCTAAGTTTTTTGAAGCCTCATTAACAAAGTCTCTTACAGAATATTGTTTACCAGTTGCAATAACAAAATCATCTGGATTTTTTTGTTGAAGCATTAACCATTGTGCTTCTACAAAATCTTTTGCATGGCCCCAATCTCTTAATGCATTTAAGTTTCCAAGATATAAATTTTCTTGAAGTCCAAGTTTTATACGAGTAAGAGCCCTTGTTATTTTTCGTGTAACAAACGTTTCTCCTCGAACAGGGCTTTCATGATTAAACAAAATACCATTACAGGCATAAATACCGTAAGCTTCTCTATAATTAACTGTAATCCAATAAGCATAAAGTTTTGCTACCCCATATGGACTTCTTGGATAAAAAGGTGTTTTTTCATTTTGTGGGGTTTCTTGGATAGCTCCGTATAATTCAGAAGTTGAGGCTTGATAGTATTT
>Ga0209632_10004125_pt1 | contig 13001 bp, 13 predicted proteins | sample COG_10_FD_184754 | JGI IMG/M metagenome (GOLD analysis project Ga0209632, IMG submission 184754) | Pelagic Microbial community sample from North Sea - COGITO 998_met_10 (SPAdes) (version 2) | ecosystem: Environmental > Aquatic > Marine > Neritic zone/Coastal water | place: Helgoland, sampling...
CATAACATTCACCCACTTCCTACAATGAACAGCTAACGAGAAGAATACTACTGTCACTGTTGAGCATACACGTGGAGAATGAATCGAAGCTGAACAGGGAAAGCCGGCAAGAGTTACGAAGAATGAAGAATGGAGAGTGATTTTTTCGATGATAATGGCATATAGCTCTTTGGCTGCGGGGCAGAAAGCCTGGACAGCATTAACTGCATCTGAACTACTCGGTCCATGGTCGCCTCTACGGGGTCCTCTGGAGAGTGCCTTGCGCGAGTTCCTCAATGATCCAATTGCGCGGAACAAAGGCAAAGACGACGCCGGATTAAAGTAGTTTGAGACTGGTAAAAATGACTGACGGTCCAGCGACGGGAGCTTGGTCTAGCCGAAGGTCCCGCTTAGGTCAGTAATCTGACTGCTGCGCCTATGCGCAGCATCTAGTGTAATAGATTTTACTGATACTGAACCGGATGGGTCGAAATCATGATTCGGCTTTCCATGTAGGTAATAGTTTCGCCGTCTATGCTTCGAAACCAATGTGGCGTGCCGGGTTGGAGAACTAGTACGTCCCCGGCGGTAACCTGCCTAGCAAGTCCACCGACTATGCCATGTTGAGTGCGGACGATGTTCGGGTCGCTGGATTCTGCTAGAGGCAGTACAAGTTTGCCGCCAGTAACGAACGTTCCGCTGCCTTCCAAAACGCGATAGATTTCCATGCTCCATGGATGAATGATGGCATACTGCTCCACCGCGCTGCTGCGGCGGCGAACCGACACGCCAGGGGAGACTGTCACTGACCAGCCGCCTGCAGAAGCAGATGACGCGGCAGCGCTATCCAATTCCGCTTCAATTTCTGCGCCGGGTTTGAATATGGCGGGCGGAGCACCGGAATCCTGAGCTAGGGCCGCGAAGCAGAGTCCAGAAAAAGTACATGCGATGAGTAGTAGTCGTTTCATGGTGAGTTCCCTTTTTATATTTTTAAGTGACGTCGCTACTCAACCTTTATAACACAGCGCTTGCACAGCGCGGCATTCGCCGCATTAGAGTGTAGGTCTAGATTAAGGTCTAGTAGTGAAAGCAAAAAACCTCCGAGGCTAGACACAAAGGTCTGGCCATCGAAGGCTTCGTGACTGCGTGCCGCCTAGGGTTTAAGGCTTCGTAAACACGAGGAAGAAGCGGTCTGTCATGTTTGGAATCTGTCCAACTTCCTGAGACAGGTCGTCACTTGCTTGGAAGAACATATCAGAAGCTCTATCGAGAACGAAGCCAGCTGCCTGCACTTGCAGAATTACATCTACCGGATCTTCACGGCGACCTAGTGTGCCAGTCTCTTGCTGCATATGACGCCGCGTGTGGTCTATAACAACATAGGTGCCACCAGACTTTAGAGTATCGAAAACTGCAGCATTGACGCGGCTGTTGTCTGCCTCATTGAAGTTATGATATTCCCGAAAATGAAGGAACATATCTGCACTTGCCACGCCGAAGTTAATTTCACCTGGCACATACCGTCCTTCTGCGCTGTTGTAATTATTTTCAATAGTCACCTGATGCGTCATGGCAAACATGTCTTGCTCGGTCCAGTCGCCCCAATTACCGAATGTGTTCGCATTGTCGACGCTGTAAAGATGTCCGTTGTCTCTCAGAACTGGGCCTAGAATCTTTGTGTAGTAAGCCTGGCCTGCTGGTAAGAATTCGATAACGGTCATGTCGGCTTCCAGCCCGATGAAGTCTAATGCAGCGATTGGATCACGGTCCGCATCTCTGGCGAGTTCCGCCTCCGTCCGATGGTCCATTCCCATTACATTCTGAACGCTCTGCTGCAGAGGAGTTAGACTTTGGGCACTAACTAGCACCGGTGAAAGTAGCGAAAGTGCCGCTACAACTAAGCTGGGTTTGATCATGTTCATAGTGTTCCCTGAAATTAGTTAGAAAATAGTACTTTCTCGGCATCTTCGAAAGCAGCCATTGGATTAATTGCTTAATAGTTGACCGAATTAGTGGGGATTCTAGCTCATTACTGAGGCGCGTTGCGAGTGTTGTTGTGCTTTCAAGCCGAATTCTAGGTCTGAATCTTTGTCAGCCACTAGGCTTGTCGCAGTGGAAAGGACAATATTAGCCTCTATGCGGTGACTCAGCTTGGTTCGCTGCAAAAGGGACAGTCGAGTAATGTGGATCTCGATTAATCGGCTGGTTTCTTGAGGATGATAAACGCAGCCTGCCTCCTTCCGGTCCCATTCGAGCTCAACTTTAAAGCCAACGTCGCTCAGATAGTTGCCCAAGGTCTCGCGTTTCAGGATATTCACGTAGGGCTTGAACACAGTAATGTAGTCAAACGCGGCCCTGCAAAATACGTTGCCTTTCTAGCGCAATACTATAGTTTGGCTTACAGCTACTGACTATCATCCCAAACGGGGATTTTTCTCGCGAGAAATGCTCTCCTCAACGAAGGCAAGCCTATTTCCTATAAGCAGGTAGATTGGGCTGACACTGAGGACGACCTCGGTCTCTTCGATTTAATAACAAGGCCTGACTAAGATAGAAGAAACGAATTTATTTTTTAAAGAGAAGACAAAAAAAAGCGTAACAAAAGTTACGCCTTGATTCTTATCGATTGACGCTGCTTAGAACTATTCTGCAACTCGCTTCATTGTAGTGTAGCGAACCGAAGTGACTTTGCCACCACCCCAATTTTCAGTACGAGTCTCGTAAGTATCTTCATCGATCATGCGCATGAAGCTATGATGAGCGTGTGGGCTCGACTCGACGTCCATATTTGTACCCTTGGTGAATTGGAAGTCGATGACACCTTTTTCACCCGAGTCTCTGAAAGTCATTGAAGGTTGATTGCCAATAGCACAGTAGTGAGTGTGAATAAGCTCTTCTTTGCCATTCTGATGGTACATGCTGACCATCTCAGCCGGAGTGCCTGCAGCAAATGTCTGCATTACTGAGGAATTGCCGATATTCTTGAATGAGACTGAAGTTGCTGCAACAGCAGCATCATCTCTAGTTTGACCAACAGGAACGACTTGAGCTTCACCAGCCCAATTCCCTTCAAGTTTTAGCATAGCCTGAAAAGCCTCATCGGATGAGAAGCCATCGCCGGCTAGGGCTGTAGAGCTAAGTAGTAGCGTGGCAGTAGAGAGTGCAGCAAAGTGTAGTTTTCTCATGGATCCAATCCTTGATGTTTTTTGACGTTGCAACAGACTATTACTGCCCCTAGGGGTTGTCAACTAAGTATTGGCTGTCATCACTCACGGTTAGTTTTCGTATGAACTCTCGGCGTACCAAGAGAAAACTCACAATAGCCTGCGCCGTGACGGACAATATCGAAACATACCAAACCATATTGATGCTGAAATCTGGCTGATAGCGAAGATAGACGGTCAATGGAACAAATATGAGTATACGCACGCCCGAACTAAGCAGCGCTGGACGCGTATTGCCTAGCCCCTGAAAGACGCCAGAGCAGGTGAAGACTATGCCTTGGGCTATGAAATTGAGGGAAATCAGTTGTAGGAAGACGACACCCACTTCCATTACTTCCGTATCGTCGGTGAAAATCATCATTAAGACTTCCGGTCGCCATTGCATGATCACTGTAATAATTAACATGACGATGCTACTAAGAATGATGCCACTGCTGAACGTGTCTCTGACTCTATCAAATTTGCCAGCGCCGAAATTTTGACCAATTATCGGGCCCACGGCGAATGCGATAGCCATAGTCGGCATAAAGATGGATTGCATGATGCGGCCACCTATACTAAACCCTGCCTGTGCTGGCGCTCCGAAGTCTTGAATCAGCCAATAAACTGCAGAAAAATACACGAATAACAAAAGCATTTCGCCACCGGCTGGGAGGCCGATGTCCAGCATCTTCCTCCAGATGTCGAATCGAGGTCGCCAGAGCGCTGGCTCGAAGGACACATATTTCTCGAGCTTCAAAAAATACAGGGTAAGCAGGCCCACGCCGATTGTAATGGAAATACTACTAGCGAGGCCCGCGCCTAGAACGCCAAGGGCTGGTCCAGGGCCCCAGCCGGCGATTAGTATGGGGGCAAGAATTATATTTAATACTACTGTCAGAGCCTGAATGACCATCGCCGGCTTGACGATGCCAGTAGCTCGCAGCGAGGAAGCCATAGCCATACTCGCGAACTGCAATGCCATGCCGGGCAGGAACCAGTAAAGAAATATCAGTCCTTCACGCAGTGCTGCTTCGTCTGCGGTAATGCTACTGAGATAAGACTCGGCTAGTAAATAACCGCCGAGCAATGTAATGACAGCGCAGACTGCGGATAAAACTAAGGATTGATTGAAAACTAGATTCGCATGATCCGGGTCTTTGCGGCCTACTGCCTGAGAAATCAGTGCAACCGCACTGACGCCCAAAACCTGCGTCAATGCCATGATAATAAACAACAGCGTGCCAGCCGTGCCTACACCGGCAACTGAGTCCTCTCCCAGTGCTGCCACGAAATAGAGGTCTACGAGCAAATACAGTGTCTGAAAGATCATTCCCGCAGCTACCGGAATAGCCATAGCTAGAATTGTCTTGGTTGCTGAACCTTGGGTGAGATCTTTCATAGAAGATTATTCTCAGAGCTTGGTGTCAAGGAGCAACGGCATTCTGGAATCAGCACTCGCCAATAGGTTCGTCGGGGGCGACTCTAGAATAACAGGGCTAGTCATTTCTGAAGCGGCGCTAAGGGTATCACCAAATGGAGGGGCCGGGTGCGCGTCGAGTAGAAATAGAGGCATAAAAGCGCAACTTTTTTTCTTGCTAATATTTTGCGTTTCAACCGAGTAGCAGAAATTCTATGATTCGCTATACTGATCACCGCGCTTTGGCTAGAAACCCACGCCCGCATTCTACAAAGAATTAGAAGGAACCATCTATGTCACCCAAGTTGTCATCCATTTTCTCATCAAAAACCCGCGTTTTTCTCGTAACCATTCTACTGAGTATTGCCTCGGGCTCATTTGCTCAAACCGTCACAATCGGCGTATCAATACCTTCGGCGACTCATGGTTGGGCCGGGGGACTGAATTTTCATGCAGAGCAATCCAAGGCACGCCTAGAAGCTGAAAACCCCGACCTGAAAATTGTCCTTGTAACTGCAAATAGCTCTTCCGAGCAGGCAAACGATCTGGAAGACTTGGTGGCGATCCACAATATCGATGCCCTAGTAATTCTGCCTTTTGAATCGGCACCTCTCACCGGTCCTGTTCGCAACATTAAGCGTCGCGGTGTCTTCGTCACTGTCGTCGATAGAGGCTTGAGCGAAGAGGGTATCGCCGATGTCTATGTGGCAGGCAACAACGCGGAAATGGGGCGTGTGTCCGCAGAGTATATAAAGGGAGCACTAGACAACACTGGCGACATCGTCGTGCTGCGCGGAATTCCTACGGTAATTGACACCCAGCGCTTCGACGGATTCATGGCGGAGTTAGAAGAAAGTAACATTAATGTATTGGACCACAAATTCGCAAACTGGAACCGAGACGATGGCTTCAGCGTAATGCAGGATTTTCTTGCGCGCTTTCCGAAGATCGATGCGGTTTGGGCACAGGATGACGACATCGCTATCGGCGTGATTCAAGCGGTACGTCAGGCTAGGCGTCAAGACGATCTCTTTATCGTTGGCGGCGGCGGCATGAAAGACATGGTGAAGCGTGTCATGGACGGCGATCAACTAACTCCTGTCGATGTGCTGTATCCACCAGCCATGATCGAGACAGCAATGGAGCTAACAGTATTGAAGTTCACTTCGCAAATTCCAGTCAGCGGCGAATACATTCTTGGCTCTCCTCTTATCAATCAAGAGAACGCCGCCGACTATTATTTTCCCGATTCGCCGTTCTAGGGCTAGACGTCCTGTATATACGTTCTATGGAAAAAAGAACTAATTTTGCAATATTAGTGAAAAGATAGTGAAAGCAACTTATGAAAACGATAAAAGGCCCGGCCGTTTTTCTGGCACAGTTCGCCGACGATGAATCACCTTTCAACTCGCTAGATGCGATTGCTTCCTGGGTAGCCGAGTGCGGATTCAAGGGTGTGCAGATTCCCAGCTGGGACGAGCGCCTATTCGACTTGGCGACAGCGGCCCAAAGTGTAGATTATTGTGACGAGGTGAAGGGAACTCTCGCCGCGCACAACGTTGAGATAACAGAGCTATCCACCCACCTTCAAGGACAGTTGGTAGCAGTGCATCCAGCTTACGACGAAATGTTCGATGGCTTTGCTGTCGAGCATGTCAGAGGCAATCCAAAGGCGCGACAGCAATGGGCGGTTGAGCAAATGCTGCTGGCGGCGAAGGCTTCCAAGAATCTCGGTCTCAGCGATCATGCGACCTTTCCCGGTGCGCTCGCCTGGCCTTACTTCTATCCCTGGCCACAGCGACCCGCTGGCCTGATCGAGACAGCATTCGATGAACTCGCTAAACGTTGGCTGCCGATACTTAATGCATTCGACGATGCCGGTGTGAACGTGTGTTACGAGATTCATCCCGGCGAAGATCTTCACGATGGCATTACCTTCGAGATGTTTCTCGAGAGAGTGAATAATCACCCGCGCTGTAATATTCTCTTCGATCCGAGCCACATGGTTCTGCAGCAGTTGGACTATCTAGGGTTCATGGATGCTTATCAGGATCGGATCAAGATGGTCCATATTAAGGATGCAGAATTCAACGCGACCGCCAAGCAAGGAGTCTATGGTGGATATCAGAGTTGGGTAGATCGCGCAGGAAGATTTCGCTCTCTCGGCGACGGTCAGGTAGATTTCAAGGCTATGTTCTCGAAACTCGCAGCTTTTGGCTTCGAAGGCTGGGCTGTGTTGGAGTGGGAGTGCTGCCTCAAGCATCCCGAAGATGGTGCTAGAGAAGGCGCCGAGTTCATTCGTGATCACATCATTCACGTTACCGACAGGGCCTTTGATGACTTTGCAGATGGCGGCAGCGATGACGCGGCGAATAAAAGAATTCTAGGAATCGACTAGCCCTTGATACGGATTACACCATGACGGACGACACTTCAGCTCAGCCTAAGCTTAGACTCGGTATGGTCGGTGGTGGGCAGGGCGCCTTCATTGGCGAGGTACATCGCATAGCCGCAAGGCTGGATGATAGATACGAATTGCTAGCAGGCGCACTCAGCAGCGACTCGACAAGAGCGGCAGCATCGGCGGTAGAATTAGGCATAGATGCCGATCGAAGTTACGAAAGTTTCGAAGACATGGCTGTGATGGAGGCCGATCGAGAAGACGGCATAGAGATCGCCACCATCGTCACCCCTAATCATCTGCATTATCCAGCTGCTAGTGCTATGTTGCGTGCGGGAATTCACGTCATCTGCGATAAGCCTCTTACGGCTACCCTCGCTCAAGCCAAAGAGTTAGCCGAGTTGGCAAATGCTAGCGGACTCTTGTTCGCCGTCACCTATAACTACAGCGCTTATCCTATGGTTAGATTAGCTAAGCAGCTAGTGGCGCAAGGCAGGCTTGGCGATATTCGCATTGTTCAGGTTGAGTATCCGCAAGACTGGCTGGCTACTAACATCGAAGACGACGATCAGAAACAGGCGGTCTGGCGAACCGACCCAGAAAAAGCTGGGGCGGGAGGCTGTATAGGCGACATCGGAACTCATGCGTTTCATCTTGCGGAATTCATCAGTGGCTTGAAGGCGACTGAACTGCTTGCAGATTTGACCTCATTCGTAGGCCAGCGTAAATTGGATGACAACGCGAACATTCTTCTGCGCTTCGACAATGGCGCCAAAGGCAGCCTCTGGTCCAGCCAGATAGCAACCGGCAATGAGAACGCGTTACGTATTCGGCTCTATGGTGACAAGGCCGGCATCGACTGGTCGCAGGAGAACCCGAATTACCTGAGCGTCACTACCCTCGGTGGAAGTAAGGAAATACTGTCCAGAGCTAACGCTAGTATTCCCGGAGCAGCTGGCTATTCGACGCGCCTACCTGCGGGGCACCCAGAGGGTTTTCTAGAAGCCTTCGGTACACTCTATAAAGATATTGCCAAGCAATTGAATGCGCGCAAGAGCAATCGAGAGTGTGCTCCGGACGCAATGCTTGTTCCCGGCATAGCCGATGGCTTACGCGGCATGCAGTTCATAGAGAAAGCAGTTAACTCGAATGTTGGAGGTAATACCTGGCAGAAGCTGAGTTAGGGTTTGCAGCGAATGCATTGCACCACTAACTAACAAGAATCGTTAACTAGAGAAACCCACCATGAGATCCACGCTCAAACCCCTATTCCTGACTCTACTACTTATCTCTGTAGTGGGCACGGCATTCGCTACAGATGACAGCAGCAACAATTCTAAAGCATCGGATACTTCCGCCATTATTGCCGGTGCGGCGGGTTCGATTTTGACCTATCCTTGGATTGCTTATCTAGCCTATGACACTGGTGAGCAATACTGCGGTGCTAGCCTTATATCTCCGACTTGGATTCTTACTGCGGCGCACTGCTTCCTTAACGAGGCGGGTGACGAAATAGATATTGAAACCGGCGCGCTTTCTACGATTTTTCTGAACACAGACACTACTACGCCTCCGGGAACTGCTGCAATCGAGGGAGCAATCGGGCAGATAATTGTGCACCCCAATTACGAGCCGGACTTTGACACGAGCCCGAACTCGAATGACTTTGATATCGCCCTCGTAGAGATCACGGCGGCCGTAGATTTACAGCCGGTGTCTTTGTTGGCAGCAGATGCACCGTTGATCGATGCAGGAATCGAGGCGATCATCATGGGCTGGGGTACTACCGCGGTAGACGCTGCGAACGAATCGATTGAACCCTCGGATACGTTACTGCAAGCGAAGCAATTGATAGTTGATAACAGCACTTGCCTAGATGTCTATTCCGACGGGATTACGGACAACATGATCTGTGCTGGCGGCAGCACGGCTGCGCCAACAACCGACACTTGTCAGGGTGATAGCGGCGGTCCACTCAGTATCGCTAGCGGGGATTCGTTTGTGCAAGTCGGTATTGTGAGTTTTGGTGGCGTAGGCGGGCCGATCTGTGGCGACCCCGATTCACCGAGTGTCTATTCTAGCGTTTCGGCACTTGCTGGGTTTATCCAGCTACATGCCACGGATGCGACCTTTACCACGCTGGAGCCGAATGCCGGAATCCCCTCTCCAGTACTAGCTATAACGGTAGATGGGTTAATGGTTACGATTAATTGGTCTGAGGTGCCCGGTGCAACAGGTTACCTACTTTACTACGCACCATTTCCTTCTCAGACACCGATAAATAATCTGGATGTAGGGCCCCTAAATACTCTATCTGGGGAGTTAGCAGTTGGAACATCTCTCTATGTTGCCGTGCAACCGTATAACGCAGAAGGTCCTATCGATGTTTTCTCAAACGTAGAGATATTCACGATCGAGTAGAACAGCTTTACTAATGCTGGACTACGTTTCGTAGATTAGCTATTCGCTCTAGTCTTGTTAAGTGAATTGATACCAGCTTCAACGCCATTCACAACTGCCCTTGCTACTAACAGAAAAGACAATTTTACGCGCTGCAGCAAAGGCAGTGCGTTGCTAGTGTCCCAACGGCGGCGCCAAGTCCTCATATTTTCGTTTCTATGCAGCAGCGCGTCGAAGCGACTGGATACTTTTGCCAGCAGCAATGCCGCGAGAAACAGAAACAAAACTCCTGGGATGATGGGCAAGATCAAACCCACTATTCCGAGCAGGATAAGTAGGCCAACCAAGACCAAACAAGCCCCTTTGTACAACATTGGCATTAAACCGTTTTCTGAATTCTTTTCCTTCATCGCCTCTACCTCCACAACTAAATTTCTTCCATCACTTTTTATCAACTGTTCTGTAATCAATGCAGCATCCGTACCAATAGTTAAGTTATTGAAATAGTTATCTAAAATATTCTGATCTCGGTGATATTCATTTACTAGATGGTGTAATAGGCTAATTACTTACACTATTGCGCGTTTCTCTAAATGCCGTAGAAGGACTCGTAATTGGTCACTTTTTCGACGATCGTTAGGGTAGAATGGCGGCCCGGAAGTCACCAGCATTCACCAAAGTAATTATTCCATGCCTCTAGTTCGTCTCGATAAAGTTGCTCTCAATTTTGGTACTCATATTCTTCTCGATGAAGTCGATTTCACGCTGAAGAAGGGCAGTAAGATTGGATTGTTAGGCCGTAATGGCGCTGGTAAAACCACTTTCATGAAGGTCATCGCGGGATCGATGCAGCCCGACAGCGGCGAGCGCTGGCTTAGGCCCGGAGTAGAGGTCGCGTGGCTAGAGCAGTCACTACCGGTCGCCGACGAGCAGTCTGTCTATGACATGGTTGCGGGCGGCCTTGCCGAAGTGGGTGAGCTCCTAAAGCAGTACCATCACATGATTGCTGACTACGAGAATGCCGACATGAGCAAACTTGAGCGCGTGCAGGGCGAGCTGGAAGCGAAGCAGGGTTGGAGTTTGGGGCAGAAAGTTGACACGGTCATCACGCAACTGCAATTGCCGGCAGATAAACTCATGTCGGAGTTATCTGGTGGATGGCGCAAGCGCGTAGCCTTGGCGCGCGCTCTGGTACGAGAACCAGAATTTCTCCTTCTCGACGAGCCGACTAATCACCTCGACGTGCCAGCGATAGAGTGGCTAGAGAAGCAACTGCAAGACTACAACGGCGCCGTCTTGCTCGTTACTCACGACAGAACTTTCCTGCAGAACGTAGTTAACAAGATTGTAGAAATCGATAGAGGGCACCTGTACGAATTCGAAGGAACGTTTCAGAAATTTCTAGATTTTCGCGAGCAGCAGCTTGCCAGCGAAGAGAGAGCGAACAAATTATTCGATAAGAAACTGGCGGAAGAAGAAGTCTGGATCCGGCAAGGCATCAAGGCAAGACGCACGCGCAACGAAGGTAGGGTTCGTGCGTTAGAGGCATTGCGACTGGCCAGAGGCGCGCGCAGAGAGCTTGAGGGAAGTGCAAAGTTCAAGCTGAACACCACTGAGAGTTCAGGAAAGATTGTGGCGGAGCTGGAAGACATCAGCCACAGTTTTGATGAGCGACCTATCATCAAGAATTTTTCTACTACAGTCATGCGTGGCGACCGCATAGGTATCGTCGGTGCGAATGGTGCGGGCAAGTCGACGCTGCTGAAGATTCTATTGGGTAAACTGACTGCTCAGGAAGGCACTGTAAAACTCGGGTCGAAATTAGAGGTCGCCTACTTCGATCAGTTACGCGAACATCTCGACATGGAAAAAAATCTAATCGATAACGTGAGCGGCGGTTCGGATTACATCGAGATCAATGGCCAGAACAAGCATGTGATCAGCTATCTTGGTGACTTTCTCTTTGCGCCAGATAGAATTCGCACGCCGGCCAAGGCGCTCTCCGGTGGTGAACAGAACCGGGCGATACTTGCGAAGGTGTTTAGCAGGCCAGCGAATATTCTGGTACTGGACGAACCAACAAACGATCTAGACATCGAGACTCTGGAACTGCTCGAAGACATACTATTGAAGTTCGACGGAACGGTGCTACTCGTAAGTCACGATAGGCAGTTCATGGACAATGTGGTTACTAGCCTGATGGTGTTCGAAGGTGATGGAAAGATCGGCGAGTATGTCGGCGGCTACAGCGACTGGGCGCGTAAAGGCGGTAAGTTGTTTAGCTTTGAAGACGGCGAGAAAGCCAGCGGAGGATCAACAAGCAAGCAGCTAGAAGAAAAGCCTGAGCCGAAAAAAGCTGTAAGTAAAAAACTCTCCTACAAGAATCAGCGCGAACTTGAGGAGCTGCCCGCAAAGATAGAAGCGCTTGAGGTAAGTCAGTCTGAGTTAGAAAAGTACATGTCGCAACCTGAGTTCTACGAGAATCAGGACGACGGTGGAAAATCTGTCGAGGAGACGCTGAAGCAGGTAGCCGATGTGCAGAGTCAACTTGAGAAAACGTATGAACGTTGGGAAGAGTTAGAGAAGCTACGAAACGCCTAAGCTTCGCAGCGAAGCGTACTATCACAGTGGGAGCCGTACGCCTTCGGTTGCTACATTGTATCCCTGCGATCGTACGAACTTACTCTCGTCACTCTCGGCATTCAGTAACGGATTCGTATGGTTAAAGTGTATGAACCAAACTTTCGCTCGCTCATTACTTGATAGCTCACTTAGTGCATCCATGCTTTCCGTAACGAGGGGATGCGGAACCTGTGACATGTCGCGGCCAGGCAGCTCACCATCGCCATAGAACGTCGCATCGATCAATGCATAGTCGACTGATCTCACCAGCGCGGCAAGGTCTGTATCCCACACCGACCACTTATTGATATCTGGAATGAATACTGCTTTCTTGTTTGGTCCGGTAATCTCATAGCCCACCGTTTCGGAAAACTCGTCTCTGTGAGGAACGAGAAACGGAGTGACTTGGATGTCAGCAAGACTTTCTGCCGCCCCCTCCCGGAGTGCCTCCAGCCGAATATTCTCGAACTCGACTAATTGACTCCAAGGGCCATTGTTCTCTAGAAAGCTAAACATGCGCGGCATGGCGTAGACCGGCAGGTTGGAAGCTGACATTGCCTCATGTCCGAAGAACATCAGGCCGGCATAGTGTCCGATATGAGCATGAGTGAGAAACACGCCGACAAGTTGAAAATTTTCATTGGGTGCTTCTAAATCTAGCGCGTACAGCTGCGCCGGAAGATTAGGCGTGGCCTCGAAGAGAATTTTTTGTCCAGAGATGGGGTTGATAGCGGCAATTGAAGCAGCTCCTCTACGTAAGCTAGGGTCAATCCAGCCAGGCAGGCAATGCTCTGCATAACAACCCATCTGTGGATAGCCGGCATCCTGCGCAACGCCAAGTATGTAGATGTAAGGCTCGTCCGTCTGCGCAAGGGAAGCTGTGGCCAAAAATAGTGAGCAGAAGGCAGTGGTGATTCGGACAAGCGGCTTCATTTGAGCTCGCTATCTTCAACTGTTTCGGCAGCGTCTTTGAAAT
>Ga0209632_10004130_pt1 | contig 12975 bp, 11 predicted proteins | sample COG_10_FD_184754 | JGI IMG/M metagenome (GOLD analysis project Ga0209632, IMG submission 184754) | Pelagic Microbial community sample from North Sea - COGITO 998_met_10 (SPAdes) (version 2) | ecosystem: Environmental > Aquatic > Marine > Neritic zone/Coastal water | place: Helgoland, sampling...
GCATTGATAATAATGAATCATTGACTATTGAAGAAGAAGGTAAACACAAACTTCATCTCGGGCTTGGAAGATCAACGACCATCAGACTTGCAGGACGCAAAGTTACATTTAGTTGGAAACACAAGGTAACCGAAGAAGACAAAATAAAATTGGAGAAAATGAACAACAGAGAAACACGTCACATGATCGCCCGTCAATATTGTGAACACATGAACAAAGAGGGAATGTTTGCAAAAAAAAATGTTATTGACGACAACGGTGGGTTGATCAAACATGGGTTTGTATTTGAAAGACACGGTGGATTGTTTAATCTTTCTTTGGACCGTATTGATGACAACTACATCGTTAATGGCCAAACATTTTACAAATTGCACTACCCCGATCCTGAAAACGCTCTTGAAAACATTAATGTTGTCGCTTTTATGGCCAATGTACCTTGCAAAGCTTCCACAGCTACGATTCAAGAAAAAGTCACTGACTTCGAAAACAAGTCGGTGGACCAACAGAAAAAGGAATTTAAAAAAGTTTTGGAAATTTCACAAAAAAAACATCACAATGGTAAACAGACGCCGCTGTACAATCATGCCAAAAACATTTGGACAGATGAATGCAAAGGCGCATTCGATACATACCAAGCCTACTGGCAACATATGTTGGTCCTCTTGGAAAAACAAGAAGGTCTTTGCAAAGTTGCTAAAATCCCGATGTCCGCCTTCGGCTCTGGCCCTTGGTTAATATCGTGCGACGCCATTGATCCCCGTTTAGGCCATGTCCCTGGCAATCTTCGCTTGGTCTGTCTCTACAACAACGTGATCGACCGTTCCAAACAGAACAAGGATTTGACCGACACAACACCGACCAGTCTAACCACAGACATCCACGACGAGTACTGGAGAATTGTACGAGATAAAGAAAAAAAAATGTGGGCCGCAGGCCCTCGGCTCCGCCAATAAAAAAAGTGGCGAGGTGAATACATTGTAAATTAATAATCCATATCTGTCAAAAAATTACTTTTTAAAATATGCTATAACGTTGTAGACGGCTTGTTTTATTGTACTTTTAGGCGCAGGTGTTACGCTTGTTTCGATTTTCATTGGTTTGTTTTTCTTCTTCTTCAATTTACTTGTAAAGGCAAACATTATATTTTTGTGTTATTTAGCCTGCGAGTGGGTTTATAGTATGTTTTCATTTGAGGTGCAGCCTTGATTTGAACAAACACATGTAAACTATTCCAATTTGTATCGTTTTGTTCAAGTTTGTATTTTCTGAAAAGTGTTAGCTGTTGTTTTTTGAAGCCAATCAAATAGTCTGTATTTGACATCATAGTCGACATTTGTTTGATTGACACTGTGGTTTTCGGGTTCGACATGAGCCGTGGCTGATATTCATAGTGTAAAAATGGAAAATATGCTCTGTCCGCATCGCTCGAAGCCAGAATTGGTTCATAGATTTCGACAAGTTGTTGAGTTGTCCATCCTTTTTTTATATGAGCATCACAGCCTTGGCAGCCATTCATGGTTTTGTCTTGTTTCCATAATTTTAAACAATGCGAACAAAAATACTTGTCCATTTTCATAAACAAAAATACAGATTAAATAGTGTGAATATTGAATAATTTGTATTTTACTTTTGGGCCTTTGGCCCAAAATAATTACGAGTCTGTCAAACGTTGAAACAACTCTGCCTTATTTCCTGACTGCGAAAGCCCTTTGGTTTTTAATTCTTTTTTCAAATCTTTGACATTAAGTCCGCTATAGTCCTTTGGTGTACCTCCAATTTTGTCTTTAACCATTCCCGCAACTTTGAACGGAAACTTGAGAATTTTCCAGAGCACATCCTTAATAAGATAAGCTACATAACTGAGGACTGCTGTACCGGCTGTACCGACGAGAATAGCTGCTACTGTCGACACCGACATACTCCTGAATAGACCCAACATAAAAGAGAACGAACTGGTCGGTAACAAATTATCGATAGTGCCTTGTAATCGGTCCCTTTTGTTTTTGTTTTGTTCGTCTTGTATAACTTGTTTAAATCCTTCTACTTGAACATTCAACGTGTCTAATATCGGCACCATTTCACCCTTGACAATTTTTCTCATTACGGCATTGATCGCAATTTGTTTCACAGAATCGTCTTCACCTGTTTGATTCTCTAAATAATCTATTGCCTCTTTTTGGATTATACTCTCCGTTGTAGTAATACCTTCAGCTGACGACTTCACTTTGTTCAATAGCTGAGTTCGTTGTTCTTCGTTAAGGAAAGTTGTGTCAGTCTCCATTTTATATGCAATATGTTGTGTAACAACAGACCAGACGCCTATTTGTGCTTCCTTGAGGATATCAAGGCTATTAGTGCCTTTTTTCTCCCATTTGTTTTGTAAATCTGTTATCTCTCCCCACGTTGCTGATTCTAATACTTTGTCAATAGGGACCCCACTGCTTGACAGTTGAAATCCTTCCTGCCATCTCAACCTTTGATCTACGTTTTTCAAGCGATTAACAATACTTCTACAAACTGTATCATTTTCTATACTACGTTCAGAGCCAATGGCTTCAATTTTGTATCGTTTGATATTGACACGGGAAAAAGATATTGCCCGCTTCAGTGCATCTTCATACTTTCCTTTGTAAATTTTTTCATGAAAATCTTCATCGAATAGAAGTGCCTGTTGAATCACGAAACTTATTAACATAACATCATTGGCATGTTTTTGATCAAATCCTTTTACTTTATTATAACTATCGGCGAATCCAATGCTATCTGACTTATCTATCCAGGATTGCCGAATACCAGGGATAATACTGTCATTCATGTATGTTTCACTCATCTCTTCGAGATTCATTCCCAAATTTTTTAAAATTTTGGGGATTCGAAACGTTTCGAGCATAGTCCCTACCAACTCTTTAAATGATATCAGAATTTTCGGGACATTACTTTCAATATATTGTTTTTGCAATTCATTTTTTTGTATTTCCATGACTTGACCGAATGTCTGACGATTGTTGTCACCATAAACTTTGACGTCTCCCACCTTATCTCCTCCCACATTATCTCCATTAGTTAACAAGAGTTGTGCTGCTGTTGCTCTCTCAGATGCAGCCTCCGCGGGTACTGTCAGTAATCTTAAAATGAAAAGTATAATGGCAAATAACATTGCATTACTCACTACAATCCCTTGTTTCGTTGTAGATTTTTTTCTCGGTTCTGTCGAAAAGAAAGCAGGTTCAGTTTCCAAAAATTTATCCCGCAAATGTTTCGCAATGTCTTTGTGTTTCATTTTTTTTATAGAAGGATCCAGATTATGGTACATATTTGTAATTGTGGTCTCCATTTGAGATTTTATTTCATTAAAAAAATTTTGTTTTCCAGTCAAAACAAACGTATTAAATGACATATTTGAAAAGAAGCGATCTTTATTTATACGTTGAAATATCTGTTCGGTTTCAGAGGCGAGCGCTCCGCGAAAATATGGCTCAAACCATTTCCTGTTTAGACCCTAGTTTTCTTGTAAACGCACAACAGTAGCTTGTACTTCATTTTCATTCGAAATCACTCGTAATTCTACGTGATTGACTTCTTGCCCTCCGAGTTCTTCCAATTTTTCTTCTTCTTCTTCTTCTTCTTCTTCTTCTTCTTCCACCAATAATTGCACATACGGCGTACAACAATACTCAAAGACATCATCCCAGAAAAACAGGACGACGATCATCCCAAAGCAGCCAAATATCATACAAAAGGAAGTAAGAACACCAAGCCACGCGTCCATAATTTGACATTTGATAAGACCCCATTTATAGAGAATTTCAACAATTTTCAACTCAAATCTCTTTCCGACCTCTTTGGAAAATCTTGGTATATGTTACGAAAATACTAATTATTTCCACAAAGGCTGTTAACTTTTTATCAAAAACCTCTATAAATATTTCAATATAAAAACAAATGACAACAGTGTGGCAATATTTAATTGGAGAAAAATGGCATGATTGTACTACCGAAAACAGCAAACTTTTGAGTTTTCGTCGAAACAATCCGACTTTAGAGCCGATTTTTCTACAAAACGACAAAGGAATTTTGTGGGGCAATCCGGAAACACGACAGATGAAAATCCGTTTAAATGACGATTTAGATGCCCAAGACACCGCTCTTCGTATTGGAATCAAAGAAACAGAAGAGGCAATTCACGTAGTAGAGTACATTAATTTGGACAACGATGTGGAATCGCATATCTTAATTCCGCCGAAAGCACAAGAACTATTGTCCCACATCAACCAACCGAATTCAGACCGTTTGGATGTCAATGTTGGCCCCGACTGCTTGGTTGCCCAAAATGGCAATATTTATATGAAAACAGCGGGCAATACCCTTGTTCGATGCCGATATGGAATAACAAATTTATCCTACTCACAATTCAGGGAAATGACGAGCTCTCGATTTTCGTGGATGTTTCAAGGACCATTTCGAACCAACCGAATGCACAGAGCCGTCCGAGAATTGGGTGAAACATTGCCAGCCGACGAAAGTCTGGTGTTATACGACTTATTCGACCGAGTTTTCGACCCAAACGACGAAGAAGCAACTGAATATGGACCATTTCAGTTTCAAGATTTCTTAATTTCTACACGTGGAAAATTTGGCTTGGCAACCCAATTGATGGATCAATTCCATACGATTGCAGCGGAAGATTGGCAACCATTCAGTTTAGTCCAGAACGCCAAAATCGAGTCACATCGTAAAAAAGAGTTGCCGGGCGTAAAACTAACAATAGGAGGCGTGGTTTATATGATAGTCTTTGATTCAGGTGCTGGGAGCAGTGGTGAAAATGCTGTTTTGATTCGCCCTTCGCGATATAATAAGATATTAACCAGTATCGAAGAACAGTTTCAAGAAGAGAGTCTGCGTGATTTATTTGCAGCTTTGACTGAAATCGGTTTCAATCCGGTTGAATTTGTACAAAATACTGACGCTGAAGAAATGTTAACCTCTGAACAGAAGGAAACGATTATACCTCTATTACACAAAGTACAACATCCTACACGCTACATGGGAACATTAATTCAACAGCTAATGCCTCGATTGCTCGATAAATTTAAGGAATGCAACATAAAAATGTCAACGGAAGAAGCAATTAACGAAAAAAAATTATGTCCTAAAATTTTTTCAACACTACCCACGGGGTTATCTGTGCCACTCGGTGCCCGTCACACCTTCAAAGAAATGATCTCTTTTATACACCAACAACAGAGCTGGATCGTGCCTGAAGTTGGCATTTCTATAAGGCAGTGTGATATCTGTTTAGATTCGGAGATGCCTTGTGTACTGACCCATTGTGGGCAGAATGGAGCCTGTTTAAAATGCTGGGCGGATTCATTAATAGAAAACAACATGACGTGCATGTTTTGTAGGCAAAAAGTGATTTCTGGTTCTCTCCAAATATCACTGGATCCTACAAAAGAGAAGCCAAAACCAGAGAAGCTAAGAAGAAGTAAACGGAGAAAACTTGGAAGAAAACGTTCTTCCTCCTCCTTGTAGACATACAATAAAAACAGTATTTAAATATGTAGTTTTGTATATATAATGGAAAGATTCGTAATACGAATTCAAGAAAAAGACCTTATCAAAGTTAAAAAAATAATACAATTAGTTGCTTTACAATTCGAGCCGCCGTTTTTTAACAGATTGCAGTGCAAATTAAAGGATTATTTCGACGAAAAAGGAGAGAAATATGTAGTACATATTGATAAATCAAGAAATGTAAATGTGATAGCAAGTGCAAAGTTGCAGCCTATTGGCTTTTACGCGACTGTGGCCACAGTTGAGAGCTTTCAAAATCATAAACTGCGCGCGTGCGGATATTTTAACGATCCATAACAGTAAAACATAACTATAAATATCGTTCGATTATAGTTAAAAATGTTTCATGTATTTACCTCAACGGAAGGAAAAAATATAAGGAAACAATTATTTTTGGAAACCATCAATTCGCCAAGATGTACAGTGCGGTCTTTATTGAAACATTCTAAAGTAGCACACGAGATAGCAAAAGATAAACGTTTCGGGTCGGTTTCCGAAATGAAAGAGATCGTGTTAAAACGTTGGCCCCATTTGAAACATGTTGTCAAAGAGATGCATTTCATGGCGACAGAACCTGGAAAGAAGAAGGAGGGGCCTTCAGGGCCTTCAGGGCCTTCTTTGTTGAAAATAGCTCTTACATCGTTGTTGGCCGCTATGGCGGTTCTTGGGGGTATAGCAGGGGAAGGAAGAAAAAATTATCACCGTGCCGTGGCTAAAATCCCTCTAATGAATCCTGACTTAATAGAAGGGACTGTTTTCCCACATTGTGGGACTGATGACCCCGTTGAGCATGTCCTAGATACTTTAGAGACTCTTGGCGTTGGTACAACAGAATCTGACTTATGGGAAGAAGCTCAGACTAATTCCGCTGCCCTAACCGAAGCTCAACAGGCTCACCGAGGTGGTACTTCTGGTTTGCTTGCAAACGCATTTAGGAAAATCCAGGGGTCCAAAGACGCTAATGTGGACTCTTTAATAGCTAAATATGCTAAACGATTTGAGGGTGACGTCAAACAAGTTGTTATCAAAATCGGTACCCCATCCAAAACAAACGCTACAGCAGATGCAGCCGCATTTGTGTTTTTGCAGATAATTGCCCCATTAGTAGCTACGGTTGCCACTGGCTGGACGATCAAATTAATACATGAACGAGCTTCAGGTTCTGAATGTCCAAATGACGACACTGAAACAATTGGAGATCTTAGCAAAAAGGAAGCATTTATGGTTGCAGATAGTATAAGGACAGATGCTGACGTTATAGGTGGATTTTCTTCTATGTTTGTGTCAGATGCTACTGCACATTTGAAAGGTGAAAGTAAGCGAATAGGGTACGCGCAAATGAGAAGAATGTATGGTTAGCCAATATATTGTAAATTAATTAAATAGTATAATACTTATATTTTGGCGGAGCCGAGGGCAAGGCCCAATATTTTCTAACATGTTAATTCGGCCATGGTTTCTCTCCATCTACAGCTGCGTTTGCAGCTCGTCGGGTTCGACATAATGTCTGTCAAATCTAAACATCCATCGAAATTCGAGTCGCAATCTTGAAATAGCTTCTCGTACTTGGCGCCCTCGTTTGCCAAAATGTACGTGCTTTTAAGCCTGGATTTCATTTTTGTTTTCCGATGTATTTGAATTTTGGACAAACATTTGTCTCTCAAAAGGCACGTAAATGCCTGCTCGTGTGAAACGTTGCAAGCGCGTGATATTACAAAGAATAGACAAAAGAGTATCAATTGCATTTTTGTCTAAATAAAATCGATATATATAGTATAAATCCAAACGTTTTGGTATAATTTATTATAAATAGTGAATATGATTAATCAGTTGACTAATGAATGGCGGTCATAAATTATGGCTGGAACAGATTCATAAGTTGAGAAAGTCTATGGAAACTCTAAAAAGTACTGATAATAATAACATTATTGAACATTTCTTTACACAGGCGATGGAAAATGAGTTCGAGAACGAATCAATTGCATTCAAGGCTACGTTAAAGCAATTGCTGTCGGCCGCCGTCCTGCATAATTCTACCCGATCTCCTTCTGAAAGTGCAGCTGTTATATTAAAAAAGACATGCAGCACATCTTTTCCAAAGATCCGATTGGCAGATATCCGAAATTATGCCGTGTTTAACATGTATATGAGGTGCGGTGTGACAGTAGATACGTATTTCGAGAGATTTTCAAGTCCACCTGGTAATGTCGAACAAAACAGTGCTTATTTAAACATTGCACATGGTGGTAGTATTGCAAATGCGGCAGACACATCGAAACTTGCTAACTTATTGACATTCCTGCGGTTTCTGAAACGTGTATTTGTGGTAAAAAGGATGTTGATTGACCCCAATTTTGTAGTCAAACCTTCCCAATTGGATTGGATAGGTCAAATGATGGTATCACACATCAAAGAAACAAGTCTGAGTATATTAATTTGGAACTTATTTTTAGATGTTTTTAATTACAATTCAAGTGAATAAAATTAAATAAACTTATTTTTACGAGTATCTTTGCTACTCAGAAGAAATTCTCCAGTACTCGTTGTGGAGAATTGTGTTTAGACTGGTCGGTCTTGTATCGGTCAAATCCTTGTTCAGTTTGGAATGGTCGGGCGGATTGTTGTAGAGACAGACCAAGCGAAGATTGTCAGGGACATGGCCTAAAAGGGGATTAATGGCGTCGCACGATATTTTCCAAGGACCACTTTGAAGCGACATCGGTATTTTAGCAACTGCGCAAAGACCTTCTTGTTTTTCCAATAGGACCAACATGTGTTTCCAGTAGGCTTCGAAACCCTTTTCCGTGGATGTATCGGGAAATGCGCCTTTGCATTGTTCGTCTTTTTTCCAAAATTGGTTGGCATGCCCGTACAGCGGCGTCGGTTTACCATTGTGATATTTTTTATGTGAAATTTCCAAAACATTTTTAAAATCCTCTTTCTGTTGGTCCTCCGACTTGTTTTTGTAGATGTCGTATCTTTCTTGAATCGTAGCTGTGGAAGCTTTGCAAGCTACATTGGCCATAAAAGCGACAACATTCATGTTTTCAAGAGCGTTTTCAGGATCGGGGTAGTGCAATTTGTAAAATGTTTGGCCATTAACGGTGTATTCGTCCTCAATACGGTCCAAAGAAGGGGCAAACAACCCACCGTGTTTTTCAAATTCAAAGCCATTTTTGATCAACCCACCGTTGTCGTCAATAACATTTTTTTTTGCAAACATTCCCTCTTTGTTCATGTGTTCACAAAATTGTTGGGCGATCATGTGACGGGTTTCGTTGTTGTCCATTGCCAGCAATTTTATTTTATCTTCTTCGGTTACCTTGTATTTCCAACTAAATGTAACCGTGCGTCCTGCAAGTTTAATAGTCGAATATTTTCCAAGCTCATTTCTAAGAACGTGTTTACCATCTGCAATAGTCAATGATTCGTTATTAGCAATGCTATCCAGAATTTGCTGTTCGGTTAAATTATATTTGTCGCCAGTTTTTTTGATACTGTATGTTGGCAAAGGTTCGGGAAGTTCATCAACCCCCTCGATCATCGCCATCAAATCCTTCTGATCACATTTTTTAAGGTCGCCTTTAATGTTACCTTTGACCTTTCCTACAAGAAACGCGTACTGCTTTTGAGTAATTGGAGGCGTAAACGTTTTATATTCTTCTGGCATTCTGTTGAATTCGCGGACGGGCGGCAAAACCCCAGGGTGTTTTGCCCGAACATGTCGATTCATGGCATCTCTGTGACTGAAATGCTTATCACAGTGACCGCAATGGACTCTGTCCGATGTATCGACAGGTGCGGTGGGTGCATTGATAAACATGACTTGCTTATTTTCGAACACGCCCTTTTTGCCTCTACTTTTGGTTTTTTTGGTGATGTTCTTCTTAATAGCATCCTTCGAAATACCCGTAGCCTCCTCTGCTATTGGTCTGCTCAAATATTGAAAATCTGTACCACCCTCAAACTCGATAATACCATTCTTCTCCACTCGTTTACCGCCAATGTTCGCAATACACGGTTTTGATCTACTTGCTGCCGTTTTTGCATACCCTTGCCTTCTTCTTTCAGCTGCTTCCTCTTTTTTTTTTTGTTCTCTTTCTTCTTGCTCTCTTCCTCGTCTATCACTATCAGATTCTTTGGTCTCGCCAGCATAATTTTCGGGTGATGGCTCAGATTCTTTCGGATGGCAAAGGTCACACCCCTGACAAAGTCCACCACACAGTGCAGCAGTAAAGAATAAAACAAACAAATTTTCACTTCCAACGCATTTTTTTTTTATTTCGGTGGTGTCTTCGACATCTGCCCCCATTTCTGCAGCTTTTCTCTTAGACATTTTTTGGTTGGTCTAATCTACCACATAATTGGAAAATCTCAGCATATGTTTAACATTTATGATATTACACCCTGGGTGATATAAATCATATTCGTAATGATTATTTTATTTTTTGGTAGATAAAGTTGGAATATATTTGTGTTTTATTATTTCTACCAATCTTGAACCAACCTTTTCAGATGATTTAAACCGGATGAACTCATATTTCTCCAGCTTTGCGCTTCGTTTACTACTAATGGAAATTGATCAAAGCTGAAAGCCAACAATTGCAATGTTTCAGAGAACTCTTTGAATTCTAAAATAGGATCAAAATCTTCGTGGCTATTTTTTAACATGTTCGCTGTACCATGTAATGTATCGACGGTTTCAGATATTTGATTTATCATCTTTCCGATTTTATCTGGATGGAAATCTTTGCGTAACCCATCTACAGTTGAAATAATCCACACACCTCCGGCTAACAGGGAAATAGTTAAGACTACCAAACAAAACGCCGTTACGACATTTGAGATAACATTTGCTGTTTCAATTTCGGTCGTTTTTTTCATATTTCATAAGCCAAAGGCGGGTTATATTTATACATTAGTTTTGGGCCTGCGGCCCTCGGCTCAACAATATTTAACGCTACAATCCTAACTCAAACTGGGCAATCGTTTTGTTTACTTCCGCGTTAAATCGCAGCCGACATTGTCCCATTTGGTGATAAGGCATGTTTCGAACCACTTGAGCTGGAACTCCACGACGAGAAGCCTTTTGTACGGCTTTTTCAGTCGTAATCATATAGCAATTGAGTTTATACGGTAATGCACGACAAATTGCACAGATAGGAGTTCCAAAAACAATTGCTTGGGTCGAATTTCCACAGCCTTGACAAGTTGACCATGTCATTTTGCGTACGACAGACTCTTTCCAACTTAATTTGCCAGCAAAATTGCGTGTCCGACGAGTTATTTGCAACTGTTTCGTTCCAAAACGTTTCCAAGATAACCAGCTGCTCCTAACACCTGCTGGACCAAACATTTTTAAGTAGGAAAAGACCAATCTTTTGGACCCCCAATGCTTTAAACGCATGGTTTTCCGTGTCAGATGATGTTTGACAATCCTTTTTGAAGTTGGAGCTATACGATCGACGAAAAACATGAATTCGCCTATGAGAAAAATAACATCATAACATAAAATGACCATATTTATTATTCTATTTTTTTTGTTTTAAATACTGAATTTCTCAAAATATTATAGATTATTCCTAGAATATATTACAGATTATTTTTCAAGGGGTTGGAATGAAAAAGGATTCGCTGTGCATCTGACTGGTGGTTTGGTTACCATTGAAAAATAATTGCAGCCGTTTATCACATGTAGTGCCTGTGAACAATGGCTTTTTGCTAATCCAATGTCAAAGGCTGTAGTATTCTCAGAACAAATTAAAACACCGACATGTACAGGAACGCCTTGGAATTTTCTGACATTTATTTCAGACGCATTAGACTTATTCAAACAAGTGTGCTTTTGATAAGTATATGTCTCTTCGTGAAGTGGCATGCGTGGCAACCGTATATCTGGGGCCTCTGTTCTGTCCCTCAAACTACGAATTCTTTTTGGGTTAGAAAGTTGTCGTCGTCCACAATCAATACCAAGAGAAACATTATCGGTGTTGAAGACCTGTACTGTGTCGTATTTACTACAAATTTCAGCAACGTAGTCGACTATGTCAGAAGATTGTACACATATGACATTATCAGTGCCAAAATGTCGAGTGATTTTGGACGGAAAGCGATTGCTTTCCAACATGTCGCGAAAAAATTGACCACGACCTCTCGGATATTGATCTAATCGACCGATGATGGAATAAGACAAAGCTTCAAACGTAGCCAGTTGCGTCCACTCTTCCACACCCCAAAGATGGGCAAATGCAACGTTGACGTGGTCCAGATCGTGTGGCAATTGTTTAATACCAACCAGTCCGAGATTGCGACATTTGTCATCATTAAATTCATGTGGTATCATCATGTAAATGTTGCAGGCCGTTCCAGTTTGACACTTGACACGGTATGCATCTTCGACATTCAAGACAACGATATTGCCAGTGATGGCTTGAAGCGAACCCTGGACCAATGCCGTTGTCTTTGGGTTGAAAATAGCGGCTAACTTTTCAACAACTCGTACAGAAGCTTCTGTACAGTAGACACCGTTGTATTCGATTAATTCGACTGGTTCTTTCCCGAAATAATCTTGCACTCCGGCCGGTTTTGGCTTTGTTTTTGTCGCAGTATTGTTCCGTGTGGTAAGCTGCCATTTCATACGAGCTCTGAAAGCCTCCATTTTGTTGTATGGTAATTCCATCATAATAATTAAAGCATTCTCAATACATTCGATGGCGCGTTCAACATTATAAAGATGACATGCGTGTGGAAACCCACGTATTGCAGATCTTTCGACATCGACACACAACATTTTAAATTGAGTGTCGATGTCCATTTTCTTTAAATTCCAAATAGTGTAAATCACACTACAAACTAAGAGACCGACCCAATTAAGTGCTTCATTGGCGATCAGTTCATAATTAGGGTGTTTAAATGAACGCAAATCAGGGAGAATCGATGCTTTTCCTTTAATGGTTTTGATGGCAATAATATATTTGATTTTATTATTTTCGATTGCAAGTTCATAACCAATGTTTGAATGGTGACATGGTAAAAAACCGCTGACCGTGATTTTTTTGGATTTTCTGGTCAGAACAAATTCACAGTCAGGTAGTAATTTACCACCATGTTCATTTTTATTGCGGAACAAAAATTTATTGATTTTTTGGATAAAATACATTTTGATTTTTGATTTGGTATTTTTGATTTGATACTAATTTAGAAAATCTCAGCATATGTGTAACATATCCTGAGATTTGGGAATGAAGGTTGGAAGCAACCTCAAAAAAAAATGCGCTGAAAAAAAAAAGAATGAGCTCAACTCTCGCAGGCTAAATAAAAAAGGTCGAATCTCAGGATATGTTAAACATATCCGCTGGAAAACACCCCAAATTTCGGGTGTTTTGTAGCGGATATGTTTAA
>Ga0209632_10004136_pt1 | contig 12966 bp, 10 predicted proteins | sample COG_10_FD_184754 | JGI IMG/M metagenome (GOLD analysis project Ga0209632, IMG submission 184754) | Pelagic Microbial community sample from North Sea - COGITO 998_met_10 (SPAdes) (version 2) | ecosystem: Environmental > Aquatic > Marine > Neritic zone/Coastal water | place: Helgoland, sampling...
ACAGTAAGTATGAGAGTTCTTTTCATTTTGCTTGCCTTCGTCAGCCTTCAAGTTTCTGCTCAGAAAATTGAGTTTGGCGAGAACTTCAACAACGTTGGAGCTTTAAAAAAGCCGGGAACTGAATGGACTACAAACGAGTGGCCAAAAGTTCTTACAATCATGTACTATAATGGTAAGACCACCATTAATGGTAACGCCATGAATATTCTGGTTACGGCCACCACAAACGGTAAAGAAAGAACAGATAGCGTAAAGTTGGTTATTGGTCAGGCTAGAAATTGGGCTGGTTTGAGATACGAATTCAAAGCTGAGAACACTTACAAAGTTTCGGCATATGACAGGCAATGGAATTTTTTGGCTGATGGTGTTATTAAGGTAAATGGACCAAAAAAACCTGAGCCTAAAAAAGTAGAACCTGAACCAATAGCAGTAAAACCTGAGCCTAAGCCGGTTAAGATTGAAAAGCCCGTTGAAAAGGTCACCATCAAAGAGGCTGAGTTAACCAAGGAGGAGTTAGTTGAAAATGCTCCTGAACCGATTTTTGTTGAGTCGGTAGTTAAAGAAGAATTGACGGAAGAGGAGAAGGAAACTTTGGTATTTGAGAGCTTCTATATAGCTTTTGGTCGTGCTGTTAAAAGTGGAATGCTAACCGGACAAAATGAAAAGTTTAAAGGTGTTCCGGGAGGAGTAAATTTGATGGCCCTTTTCTCAAACAATGAAGGTTTTGGGACTGGAAGTATTGCCGTTGATATTTGGTTTAAGCCACTAGGGGGCAAAGAATACAATGAGCATTTCAAGGAAATGACCGTTCCAATTGGTAAAGGAGTTACTCAAGCTGATTTCCCCATGAACGTCAGAGAGCGTGGCAGTTACAAGGTTTCTCTCTACACCGGAGACGAAGATGCTGTTTGGATAGGTTCTGGTTACCTGAGTATCTACTAATAGTGTTCCCCGTTAGTTTTTAAGAACACACCTTACGTTTGCAGTGTCGCGATAGTAAATGCAGTTAGCGGAAGTTCCACTCTGTAAAGCACCATTTTTCCAATCGGAGTCTATGCTATCTGTAAACGCTCGATTTCCGCAGTGTACACCAGAAGTTGCGGTTCCAAAACCTGTTAAGGCAGAGCATTCAATACAGTTGTAATCTGCACGAAGCCTTTGTTCTTCTTCCTCAACCTTTTTGTCATTTCCACAGAATTCATCAACAAAGCCAATCACGTCTTGAGATTGCTTTAGTCGAATTTCACATTCAACGCATTTTTTGCATCCTGCAAATACCAATGGAACAATAAGGAGTAGGAGTAGCTTTTTCATCAGTTCATACTTACCATCCAGTCAAACTTATCTTCTACTTCACCATAACGGATAGCTGTGAGTTGTTCGGCAATTAGCTTAGACATCTTTCTTTCTTGTGTTGGAGGTAAAACCAAATCCCTACCGTTGTAACCAATAAGCTCAATTTGAGCAATAGTTGCGGCTGTACCAACGCCAAACGCATCTAGTAGCAAGTTGTTGTCGTGTGCTTCAACAATTTCGTCAATACTTATTCTGCGTTCTTCTACATTAATTCCTAAAGAAGAAGCCAATTTAAGTACGCTATCTCGCGTAATTCCTTCTAGAATTGTGTCTCCAGTAGGTGGCGTAACTAGTTTTTCGCCAATTTGGAACATCACGTTCATGGTCCCGCTCTCCTCAATGTATTTATGCTCGGCTGCATCTGTCCAAAGTAATTGGTGGTAGCCTTTTTCCTGCGCCAATTTGGCTGGGTAGAGCGCTCCACCGTAATTTCCTCCATTCTTTGCAGAACCAGTCCCTCCTTTTGGTGCTCTGGTATAATGAGATTCTACCATCACTTTAAGCGGAGTAGAGTAGTACGGCCCAACGGGACATGTAAACATCACACACCGGTATTTTTCAGAAGGTTTTACGCCAATAAATTCATCTGTGGCAAACATAAATGGGCGGATATAAAGCGAAGAATCCTTCCGCTGTGGTACCCAGTCTTTATCAAGTTTTATCAATTCCTTTAGCGCATCCATCATTAACGATTCAGGGATGGTTGGCATGCACATTCTTTCTGCCGATTTGTTCAGTCGTGCAAAGTTGTCCATTGGACGGAACATCATCACCTCACCGTTATCGTTTCGGTAAGCCTTCATTCCTTCAAAAATGGTTTGCCCATAATGCAAGGCCAACATGGCAGGTGAGAACATCATTTTGCCGTACGGCTGAATACGCAAATCTGTCCATTCACCATTATCGTAATCAGCAATGAAGCAATGATCTGCAAATACTCGTCCGAAAGGGATATTGTCGAAATCAACTTCTTGAATTCTTGACTGACCAATTTTTTCAACTCTAATTTCCATAATATCACTCTCCATTTCTGTTCGTGTTAGTGGTGTTTCAATGATTCTTAAAATACGAAAAACCATCGATTCTCAAAATGCGAAAATCGCAATTCAATAGTAAATTACCAATCGTTCTATTTGTAGATGCCCGTTGACAAGTATTTCACAAAGGTAGATGCCTGATGCCTTCGGGGTCGAAATTACATTCAATCCCTCTGAGAGCGATTGACTCGAAATAATTGCTTTCCCGCTTATATCGTAAAGTTGAACAGAACCAGTTTCCACAGGTGTCTCGACCAAAATATTGACGGTTTCTATTGCTGGATTCGGGAATAGCGAAATAGAATTATCATTTATATCACTGTGAATATCTGTAGAATTTGTAATCAGGAAATTATCTAACCCACCCTCAACTAAATGGCCAGGAATATCATCAGAAACCTCTACAATCAATTGCATAGTAGAGGTAATGGTTACTTGGCCAGTAAGCGCGATTGAAAATGTAGTCCATTGGCTATTTGAAAGCGCTAATGTGCCAAGTGTTGTAGTATCTGAGCCATTATCAACTTTAACCACAAAACTGTCATTTGGGGTGTCGCCATTTCCACCGGCATTAAAAAACCAGTAATCGAATTGAATGGTTGGGTTAACGTAAGTTGTCAAATCCATTATTGGAGATACGAGAGCGGTTACACCATCATCTACGTCATCACTTCCTGCATTTCCTCCACCGTTACCCGTAACATATGCTTGCTCACCACAGGTTGATACAGCGTCTGAGCCAGGATTGGAAAATTGGCCATTAAAAGTAGTACCCACAGGAACTCCTCTTTCCCACGTACCTGCGCTTGCACTTCCGCTGACTGCCCACCCTAAATCAAGCACGAAATTATCTTCATATCCAATTTCTAGTTCGAAATTCGGGAGTGTTGTACTGAAGGATGTAGCAACTGTTGAACATTCTCCAACATAGCCCCACGCTCCTACGGTTACATCATAATCTCCGCCAAAAAACTCATTGTCGGTATAGTTTCCGTTTGAATCGGTTGTGAGTTGCTTTGTGAAAAATTCGTTCTCAAAGATTAGTGTAGCTCCCTCAATTGGTGTTCCAGTACCCGACTCTGTTACCATGCCAGAAAGTGTAAATGCTACATCTGCCACAAGTTCTACATCCAGAATTTCTGTTTGTCCATTTGTTAGAATCACCCCGGTAATTGTCTGTGATATGTATCCACCCTTCTGAAACGAAACATCATAAGTAGCAGCTATAGCTGTTCCTGTTCCGTATTCTCCAAAAAGATTAGTCACCTCATTGATGCCCGAACCTACCACTTCAATCTGGACACCATTGAGCAGGTTGCCAGAGCCAAATTCTGTAACTGTCCCTTCTAGTTTTGCGGCCCTCACATAATCAACCCCTAGAACAAAAAGGCCTTCTTCAATATCTGAAACGAGAATATTTCCTGATGGTAGGTATGGCCAAGCACCCCATGCACCATTGAAACCATTTCCACTGAGTGGACTTGAATCAAAATACCCAGTAAGTACAATATTTGATGGGTCAGATACATCATGAACAGTTAGTCCATCACGGTAGTGAGACGTTACAACATAATCGTTGAAGAAATGGGAATTGTGAGGAATTGTACCTTCAGAAAGAGGATGTCTAACCTTAGCTGTTTCAACCACGTTCTGAAAGTCGCCCATATCGTATCCGGCAACAAACCCACTAGTCACTTCATCAGTTGTGTAGCATTGAGCGTTATCATCAGATGGCCATACATTATGCGCAAATTCACTTGGAGTATCCCAGTTTGCGAGCACAGCTGGGGTGCTTGGGTTGGAAACGTCTACCACGAAAACACCATCCTCTAAACATGCAGCCCAAAGCGTATCTCCTCGCACAAAACCGTCATGTATATAGAAGTCATTCCAAACGCCTAATTCAACTGGGCTCATTGGGTTTGAAATATCTAGGATAATGGCACCATCAATATTATCTGTTCCGAAAATGTAAGCTTTATCGTTTTCAACATCTATAAACATGTTGTGTGCAGATTCAAACTCAAAAGTGCTACCAGTGTAAAGTGTGGTTGGCAACGGGGCTGTAGTAGGCAGCGGGCTCATATCCACAATTAGCATTCCACCGCCTCCTTCTGTCACGCAATATGCATGTCCGTTATAATAAAACGGGTCTCTCCAAGTTGAACTTGGTCCAGGCTCAAAAAAGACTTCATTTGGCAGAGATGGGTCGGTTACATCGACAATTGAAAAACCATTTCGAACGCCAACCAAGGCGTATTCTCGTCCATTATGCAGCGCTCCTCGAACTTCGCTTAAATCTTGCGAATAGGAAAGGTGACCCAGTTGTGTTGTGTTTAGGGTTGACTGAGAAAACCCCGACTGAATTGACAAGAACAAAAACGAGATGAGCAGACTAAAGTGAATTTTCATAGTTGGGTTTGCTTTTAGCTTGCACAAAAGAACGCTTTTGCAAACGGTAAGTTGTCGCAAACATGACTCCGATGGATGCAATAATGTCTCGTATTACTACGGTTCAATATTATTCTATGAAGAAAATACTTTCGTTTTCGGGCAGTTTTAGTGCCGACTCTATCAACCATCAACTGGTTGTTTACACACGCAGCTTAATGAAAAATGCTGATTTGTCAATCATCAGGCTGACAGATTTCGAGGCACCGATTTATCGAAATGAGTTAGAAAAGGAATCTGGAATCCCTGTCAATATTAAAAAGCTACGTCTGCTTTTTGATGAGGCTGATGCTTTCATTGTCTCAACTCCTGAATATAACGGCAGTATTCCCGCAGGACTAAAGAACACGATGGATTGGCTTTCTCGAACTGGAGGTAAGATATTTCAAGACAAGCCAGTTCTGCTCATGGCTACTTCTCCTGGAGGTCGCGGTGGTCAGACGGTACTAAATCACCTGTCGGCAGTAGTGCCGTTTTGGGGGGCAAAATTGGTTGGAACCCTTAGTCTGCCAAATTTTGGAGCTAACTTTTTAGATGGGAAATTAATCTCACGAGAACTAAGTGAGGAACTGGAGACGGTTTTAGAAAAGCTTCTTTCTGAGTTAGAATAAACCTAACTGCCCTTCGCTATTATCAGTGGGTGGCGTTTTAGGCTCCTCTTTCTTAGTTCCAGCTTTTGGCTCTGGTTCTGCCTCTTTCGGCTCTTCGGCTTTTGAAGTGTCTTCCACTTCTAATTCTACCGTTGTTGTTTCCTCAGAGTCAGCGGCCTCTTCAACTTCCTTTGGCGTGTTTCCATCGTCACCGTCATCACTTGGCGGTTCTTGAACTTCAGACGTTGGTGGCTCGTACGGAATAGGATCCATCTGATCGATGGTATTCACTGTTTCCTTTGTGAGCATATTGCCTTTGGCTTTCAGACCTTTAACCGCAATGAACTCCTCCACGTTCACCTCTTCTGTCATAGCTTCTTCTTCGCCTGGACGCTTTCTGAAATTAATCTGAATCATTGGTTTCCAATCGGAAGAAACAAGCTCTAACTGATTTTCATCTCCCTCAGGAACGAACTCAACCGCCTTGCTTGATTTTTCAACCAAGAAGCGCTTAATCATGTAAATCTTCTTGTCTGAATCGAAATAGACAACTGAAAGTGGTTTGTCTTGATTCCATTTCTCAATTAGAATCATGTCGTCCTCAAACTGTGTGCTAATATCAAAGCCAAGCAGCTTGTATTCTCCAGATTGTTGAACAGTTAGAATCTTATCCTCAGGCCCAAACGCACCCAAAAGTTCGCCTCTTCCTTCAGTATTTAATCGTTGTACGGTATCATCAAACCAAATCTTACGCGCACCAAGCGTTGAAAGACCTTTTTCCTTTATCTCAATCTTACGAAGTGGATTCTTTGAAAAGGTATTTCCTTTTGCTGCACGTCCTTTTATGGCTAATTCAGAAAAATCGAAGTCAAACTTTAGTTTCTTCAACTTTGGTTTAGGTCGAACGTGAACCAACACCACCTCGGCTTCACCATTCGAGTTAGCTGTGAACCATTCTACTGTACTTCCAGCCGAACCAGCTGTGAGGTCATAATCCTTATCGCGTGTTACGGACGTAACGGGAAAACGCTTAACCATGTAGTTGCCGCGTGGGCCATCCCGATATATCATATTATATATGGTACGCTTGTCGTTCTTGCGAAAAACAGCTGCGTGAAGAATGTCCTTACCAACAAAAACCTTGTTGTCCACCCTCACCACTTTCATGTTGCCATCTGCGGTAAACACAATGATGTCGTCAATGTCAGAGCAATCAGCAATGAATTCATCTTTTCTTAAAGATGTTCCGATAAAACCTTCTTCTCTATTGATGTAAAGCTTTTCGTTTGCAACCGCAACGCGTGCTGCGTTGATGTTCTCAAACTGGCGAATCTCTGTCTTCCGTTCTCGGCCCTTTCCGTACTTCTCCTTTAGGTTTTTGTAATAGGCAATCGCGAAATCGATTAGGTGATCTAAGTCATGTTTCACCGTGGCAATTTTGTCTTCTAATGCAGCAATATTGTCATCAGCCTTGTTCGCATCGAACTTTGAAATACGTTTGATTCGGATTTCTGTCAAACGCACAATATCCTCTTCCGTAACTTCACGAATGAGGTGTTTGATATGTGGTTTTAATCCTCTGTCAATAGCACTAATTACACCTGGCCAAGTTTCCTCTTCTTCAATATCTCGGTAGATGCGATTCTCGATAAAAATCTTTTCTAGTGATGCAAAATGCCATTGCTCTTGCAACTCACCAAGCTTGATTTCCAGCTCTCTTCTTAGAAGATCAAGTGTTTGCTGCGTACATATTTTTAGAATTTGAGAAACGGATGTGAAAACTGGTTTCTCGCCCTCAATAACACAGGCATTTGGCGAAATACTTACTTCACAATCTGTGAAGCTGTAAAGCGCATCAATCATCTTGTCAGGAGAAATTCCTGCGGCAAGATGAATCAGAATTTCGACATTTTCAGCGGTGTTGTCCTCTACCTTCTTAACCTTTATTTTGCCTTTATCGTTGGCTTTTAGAATGCTATCAATGAGGTTAGAAGTGTTGGTGCCGTAAGGAATCTCGGTAATGACCAGGGTTTTGGTGTCTAACTTTCCAATTCGTGCACGAACGCGGACTTTTCCGCCACGTTGCCCATCATTATAGTTAGTAAAATCGGCCATTCCGCCCGTAGCGAAATCTGGATTTACTTTCGCACTTTTCCCCTTCAGTATCTGAATAGAAGCATCAATGAGTTCATTGAAGTTGTGCGGCATAATCTTGGTCGATAATCCAACTGCGATACCTTCAACTCCTTGCGCCAACAATAATGGAAACTTGACAGGAAGCGTAACGGGCTCTCTGTTTCTACCATCATAACTGGTCTTCCAATTTGTGGTCTTCGGATTGAAAACAACTTCTAAAGCAAACTTTGAAAGTCGTGCTTCAATGTATCGCCCAGCAGCAGCACGGTCGCCAGTAAGTGTGTTTCCCCAGTTTCCTTGAGTATCAATAAGTAACTCTTTTTGACCAAGCGCCACAATTGCATCACCAATGGCCATATCGCCATGAGGGTGATATTTCATACAATGTCCAATTATGTTCGCAACCTTATTATAGCGACCATCTTCCAACTCAAACATGGAGTGCATGATACGCGTTTGAACAGGCTTCAGGCCATCCTCGATAGTCGGAACGGCACGTTCGAGAATAACGTAGCTGGCGTAATCCAAGAACCAATCTTGGTACATCCCACTTACGGCAATCGCGTTCTCAACCGCTCCGTCTTCCTTTTCCTCGTTTTCGTTCGAGCCGTTCTCCTCGCTCATTTACTTTATTCGTCCTTCAATTAATTATCCTTCTACCTCAACCGCCTCTTCTTCCTCAGCCAAGTCCTTTTCAATCCGAAGATTGTTAATAATAAACCCTTGTCTGTCAGGTGTGTTTTTACCCATGTAAAAGGATAACATTTGGCTCAAATGATCCTCTTTCCGAATCTCTACTGGATCCAATCGCATGTTTTCTCCAATGAAGTTTTTAAACTCATCAGGCGAAATCTCTCCCAAACCTTTGAAACGGGTTATCTCTGGATTCTTTCCAAGTTTGGCCAATGCCTCTCTACGTTCATCTTCAGAGTAGCAATACCGCGTTTCCTTCTTATTCCTGACACGAAAAAGAGGTGTCTGTAAAATGTAAACGTGACCGTTTTTAATCAAATCGGGAAAGAATTGTAGCAAGAATGTAAGCAGCAACAAGCGGATGTGCATTCCATCCACATCTGCATCCGTGGCGATCACAATCTTGTTGTAACGCAAACCTTCCAAACCATCTTCAATATTCAAGGCTGCTTGAAGTAGATTGAACTCTTCGTTCTCGTAAACTACCTTTCTGGAAAGCCCGAAACTGTTCAGTGGCTTACCACGCAAGCTGAATACGGCTTGTGTATTTGGGTCGCGGCTTTTTGTAATAGAACCAGATGCCGAATCTCCCTCTGTAATGAAAACAGTTGTCTCTTCAGCACGTGGTTTGTTTGTGTCGAAATGAACACGGCAATCGCGCAATTTCTTGTTATGAAGGCTTGCTTTCTTAGCCCTGTCTCTTGCTAGCTTTTTAATGCCAGAAAGCTCCTTTCTCTCTCTTTCTGCCTGCTGAATTCGTTTAAGAAGAGTCTCGGTAACGGCAGGATTCTTATGCAGGAAATTATCGAGTTCCGTCTTAAGGAAATCACCCACAAACGCTTTCATCGATGGACCATCAGGACCAACATTATGAGAGCCCAACTTGGTTTTAGTCTGACTTTCAAAAACAGGCTCCATCACCTTCACAGAAATGGCTGAAATGATTCCGCTTCTTACATCTCCCGCATCTAAGTTTTTTCCGAAGTGAGTGCGAATAGTAGTCACAATTGCCTCGCGAAAAGCACCTTGATGCGTTCCGCCCATGGTTGTGTGCTGCCCATTCACAAACGAGTAATATTCCTCTCGGGAAGAATTTCCGTGAGTAATTGCGACCTCAATATCATCTCCTTTTAGGTGAATAATTGGGTAACGGATATCGTCATCAATCTTTGCTTCAAGAAGGTCTTTTAGACCATTCTCGGAGTGCATCTTTTCTCCGTTGTAAACAATTGTCAAACCTGGATTTAGGTAGCAATAGTTCCATAACATCTTCTTCACATGCTCATCTCGGAATTTATATCCTTTGAAAAGCGTTTCATCTGGCTCAAAATAAGTGAGTGTTCCCTTCCTTCCGCTGCTTGGCTCAATTGGCGCGTCATTGGTAATGATTCCCTGCTGAAACTCGGCCAGCTTGGTCTGGTCATCGCGATAACATTGGATGGTAAATAGGGAAGACATGGCATTTACCGCCTTCGTACCAACTCCATTCAATCCAACAGATTTCTTAAACGCAACAGAATCGTACTTAGCACCCGTGTTAATCTTGCTTACGCAATCCACAACTTTAGTCAACGGAATTCCACGCCCGTAGTCACGAATACGCACCGAACGCTCCTTCACGGTCACCTCAATGGTACGGCCATTTCCCATCACAAACTCATCAATAGAGTTGTCAATCACCTCTTTAATCAGAATGTAAACGCCATCGTCATACTGAGTTCCATCGCCCAGTTTTCCGATGTACATGCCTGGCCTAAGCCGAATGTGTTCATGCCATTCTAGCGATCGTATTTGGTCTGCTCCATATTGTGATTCCTCTGCCATTTTTTTACTTCCTCGCCTGCTTTCTTGGGATGCCTAAATATAGTATTAGAGCGAAGTGAACTCGAACTTATTGCTAGTTGGTTTTCAACAGGGATTTGAACAGTCTTTTTTAGGCCCACTTCTTAACTAAATTCCTGTTTCTTTGTCGAATAATCTAAAATTAAAACTTCCAAAATGCCCATCATCGCTCCATCCCTTTTAGCCGCAGATTTCACCAAGTTGGGTGAAGCAATGGAAATGATAAATAGGAGTGAGGCTGATTGGCTTCATGTGGATGTGATGGATGGGGTTTTTGTCCCAAACATCTCTTTTGGCGAACCAGTGATGAAGCCATTGAAGAAGATTTGCACTAAGCCATTTGATGTGCATTTGATGATTGTGGATCCGGACCGTTATCTGCAATATTTCAAAGACCTGGGGGCCGATGTGCTTACGGTTCATTACGAAGCATGTACACATCTTCATAGAACTATTGGAGCAATTAAGGAGTTGGGAATGAAAGCGGCTGTTTCGCTCAATCCTGGAACTCCGGTTTCATTATTAGAAGATGTACTTCCAGAATTAGACATGGTGCTGATTATGTCGGTAAACCCAGGTTTTGGAGGGCAGAAGTTCATTGATAACACTTACGTCAAAGTGTCCAAACTCAGGGCGATGGCTGATAAAGTAAACTCCGACCTAATTATTGAAATTGATGGTGGTGTGAACTTGGAGAACGCACCAAAACTTGTAGCCGCTGGCGCGACCGCACTGGTTGCTGGTAGTTCTGTCTTTAAGGCTGAAAACCCAGAAGCTGTTATTTCTGGATTGAAGAAAGCTTAATTCGTTCCGTCCACGTAATCCTGTAAGTAGCTGAAGTATTCGGTCAATTTGCCGTCTTGTGCGATTGTAGCACGTTCTAATATCTTTTCAGAATCTTCTCCCAAGAACAAAGGAATAATCTTGTCGATTAAGTCTTGTCCAAAGCCTTCTGAGGCATCTTTAGGAATCTCACACGGAAGGTTGTCGACTGCCATAATGGTTATGCTGTTTTTAGCGTAAGCATCGGCTTCTTTTCCAGTAATTCTATCGTAGCCATAAATTGGGTCTGCAATGGTTGACGGACGAAGTGTAGTTGGTACAGAACCTTTAATGTCGCAAGTGATGTCTGCTATCACTTTTGCCTTAAAGTCATCAGATTTCACGTCTTCTTCGGTGAAGAAATGAGCCGATTTATTATCCCAAAAATGTGCTGAAATAAAGATATCGGCTACGTTGGTGAACTTGGTAAACGTGTTCTCCCAAGCAGTGCTGTCTTTCACAAATTCACCAAAACTAGCTGGCGCTTTCCCATCCTTTTCGTGGTAATCGAGAATGTCTGCATTGCAGTAAACAGGTTCGTCAAACGTTTCATTCAAAAACTCTGGAATTGAAACTTCACGTATGCAAGCGGCATTCAATGTTTCCTTTGAACCTTTGGCAACTTTTCCTCCGCCTGAAATGATGATTTTGGCATTTCCAAGTTCAACCTTTTTCATTTCTCGGCCCATTTCTTTCATGTCTTCACATTGAAAGGCTGGCTTTAATTCGAATGAATTGTTTCGTTTTCCGTGAGCGATAAGCGCATTGTATGCACCAACAATTCCAGCAAAACGACCAAACCCTAGAACGCGAAACCCGTTGGAGTAGGTGAGGGTTTCGTAATCGACAAGACGAATGTTCTTCTTCAATACCTCAAGTAGAAGATTTCTGTTGTATGGTTGCTTCTTAAGCGTATGCGAGAAGAAAAGCATGGTTTTTCCTTCGGCAAGCATCTCGAACTTTACTTCTTTTACTCCGAAAATGATGTCGCAATCGTTAACGTTATCAACTAGTTCGATTCCCGCGGCTGCGTATTCATCATCCTTAAAACAGCGAATTGGACTGCGTTGAACTTTGATTTCTAGTTCTGGATGAGCTTGCTTGAGATGAGTACAATGCGAAGGGGTCAAACCAACTCTCTTGTCTGGTGGCGTTTTGCCTTCTTTGATAATGCCAATTTTCATGTTGCGAAATTATGATTTACTGTGCGCAATTATGTCTGTAAATACCGAGCGTTAGGGATGGAAGGGGCATCCTTTTCTGAGGAACGAGGAAAAGATATAGCGCACAGCCCGACCGCTTTGCGGGAACGCCCTGAAAATCTGAGTTCAAAAGGTGTTTGCGAAAACGAATGGAATCACTACTTTTGCCGTCCGCTTTTTTGGCGGGTAATTAAACACAAACAAATAATTATTTTATGAACCAGTACGAAGCCGTTTTCATTTTAACTCCCGTTTTGTCTGAAGCTCAGATGAAGGAAGCGGTAAAGGATTACGAAAAGTTCATAAAAGCTGATGGAGGCAAAGTTGTCTCTAAGGAAGATTGGGGGCTGCGCAAATTGGCGTATCCAATCCAAAAGAAATCCAACGGCTTTTACAATCTTTTCGAGTTCCAAGCCAACCCTTCGCTGATTGCTGAACTTGAATTGAAATTCAAGCGTGACGAACGTGTCATCAGATTCCTAACCGTAAAAATGGATAAGTTCCATATTACTTATGCGGAAACCAGAAGAACAAGATTAAAGAACCCAAAACCAGCAAAAGCTTAAGGTCATGGCAGGAAAGAAAGATGGTGAAATCAGATATCTGAACCCACCGACAGTAGAAGTAAAAAGAGATAAGTATTGCCGTTTCTTGAAGTACGGTATCAAGTTTATTGATTACAAAGACCCAGATTACCTTTTGGCTTTTATCAATGAGCAAGGAAAGCTTCTTCCAAGAAGATTAACAGGTACATCGTTGAAGTATCAGCGCAAGGTTGCACAAGCTGTAAAGCGTGCACGCCACATTGCTTTGATGCCTTACGTTGCTGACCAAATG
>Ga0209632_10004137_pt1 | contig 12961 bp, 13 predicted proteins | sample COG_10_FD_184754 | JGI IMG/M metagenome (GOLD analysis project Ga0209632, IMG submission 184754) | Pelagic Microbial community sample from North Sea - COGITO 998_met_10 (SPAdes) (version 2) | ecosystem: Environmental > Aquatic > Marine > Neritic zone/Coastal water | place: Helgoland, sampling...
TAACGAATTAAAATGGAACGCCTTAGGCGTTCCATTTTAAATGTTCGCTGGTATAAATATATGAAAGTTTGAGTGCAAGAGTTCTTCATGTTTTATGATTGTTATGAAAAAAATAACAATCATATCAATTTTATTTGTAATAACAAGGTAATTCGTCAATATCCATAACAATTTCGGGTGTTTCTTCGGTTAAAAATTGTTTGAAATAATCATATTCTAATTGAGCTTCAGGAGTATGAGCATGAACAGAACGAGCAATCATTTTATATAGTTTGAAACTTGGATAACGTTCTTGGCCATTTTTCTTATATAATATATTTTTACCATTATCATCACAACACCATCGTTTTACAGTCTTTTGCAATTCATCTAATTCATCATCATCATCGTCAATTTCCATAATAAAATCAAACAAAGAAGACCCTAAACGGCATAAATCAAAACTATTATTTGGTTCTAATCTTGGACGATTGCTATTAAAAAAGGGTTCACAGTTATATTGAGAAGAAGCATCACCTTCTTTAGCAAAGCTATCACTACAGAAAGTATGCGATTCATATTTGTATATAGCACGTCCAAAATCGATTAATTTGTATATTTTACCATAAGTAGGTACTTTGTATGTTTTATTCTCGAATTTGTAATATAAAAATTCTTGGTCAGTGTTTACATACATGATATTGTTTGTATGCAAATCATTATGTGTGAATTTAAACATTTTTTGATAAATGAGAAGGGTCATAATGACTTGAAATAATAAACTAGCTCCAGTTTCTACAGTGACTTCATCGTCATCAAATAATTTATCGACAGTATCATCGCATTTTTCCATTGAAATTATTTGAATAGGAAAATCATTTACATATGCAAACAATTCTTCTTCTTCACTCTCGTCGCTATCATCACTATCACTCTCATCACTATCCTCACTTTCACCACTTTCACCACTATCTTCCTCTTCGGTACTATAATTCAGTTCACTAGAAGAGGATTCATCACTAGAAGAATCGTCAGACTCCTCTTTTTTATAGACAGTTTCTAATTCTTCATTAGTGTCTGGTTGTTCAGGAATATCAGAATCTAATTCAGTGACTTCAAAATCGATTTGTTCTTCATCAAATAACTCAATTTTTTTCTTATTTTTGCGTGAATTTGTCATAGTACTAAATGGATTTATAGGGCTTGTCGTATCTTCAATAAAAAACAATTTACCGATGTGTTCATTGAAGAATTCAGAATTACGTAAATATTCTAAATCATCAGCAATATTAATTTTGAATTTTTCTTGTATTCCAAGAAAGGAACCATAAAAATCAATACCGTTTTGGATGTTATGATGATTTAATACTATACTACTTAAATAACAAAAGAAGGAGTCGACATACGATGCATTATTTTGTGAAAAAATCTTGGAATGGATTGTTTCTTCGGTGCTATTGAGTTGAGGTAGCGTTCTAATTTTATCTTCAGCATTTTCATATTTACCTATCATATATCTATAAGGGTCCAAGAGTGGTGAAAATTTAATAAAAACTGATTTTTCTACTTTTTTCTCACTATCCAAAACGGATTTTAAATCATGTATGAAATGTTGATGTTGAAATGTGATATTGTTATAATTAGCATCATTCATAGTGAAAAAATTTTTATACACAGGATTATATAATTGTAATTTGCCTATTTTATAAGGTTTATAATCTGTACCATGTTCTTCTTCATATTGATTTCCTAAAAGATCTAAATCAATATTTTTCTGTTTAGAATAGTTGATTCTAAATTTACTAGTCATATGAATATAAGTTTTATATATAGAATTTTAGTAAAATATAAACGTGTTTATATGATTGAAATTAAATGTTATTTCTCTGTATAAGCAATAAATATGACTTTGGAATTAAAAAAATTTGATATGAGATGGATTACATTTAATGCGAATGAAAATAAAGGACCAGTCATTGTAATGATAGGAAGAAGAGATACAGGTAAATCGTTTTTAGTGCGAGATTTATTATTTCATCATCAAGATATTCCTATTGGTACAGTGATTTCCGGAACAGAAGCAGGAAATGGGTTTTATGCGAAACATGTACCTAAACTTTTCATTCATGAAGAATATAATACAATTTTAATTGAAAATGTATTGCGACGTCAAAAAGCAGTGTTAAAACAAATCAACAAAGAAATCGAAACATATCGAAAAACAACTATTGACCCTAGAACATTTGTTATATTAGATGATTGTTTATATGACCAAACTTGGACACGAGATAAAATGATGAGATTATTATTTATGAATGGACGTCATTGGAAAGTCATGCTTATTATTACGATGCAATATCCTTTAGGAATACCTCCTAATTTAAGAACAAATATTGATTATGTTTTTATTTTACGCGAACCATATTTAACAAATCGTAAGCGTATATGGGAAAATTATGCATCGATGTTTCCCACATTAGAAGCCTTTTCATCTGTTATGGACCAAACAACCGAAAATTATGAATGTTTGGTGATTAACAATAATTCCAAATCGAATAAACTATATGACCAAATTTTTTGGTATAGAGCAGACAATCGACCTGATTTTAAATTGGGTTCAAAAGAATATTGGGATATTTCCAGAAATATGGGCTCTGATGATGAAGATGAAGCCTATGACCCATCAAAATCTAAAAAACGCTCAAGTGGTCAACAAATAAATGTAAAGAAAACTACATCAAAATGGTAAAACTAAATAAACAATTATTTAGTTTTTCAACTACTCATCAATCTCCTCTACTTTAGGCGGTTCTTCTAAAAGTTCATCCGATATATTAGCCGCCGAGGCTTCTCTCTTCATTAAATATTCTTCATGCTTTTGCCTATCCTCATCATTAGCCACTTCTCGGTCTTCAAAGTTGACTGTTTCTCGCACACCAATCAAATCACCATCTTCATTAATTGTTTGGGTCAATACATTTCCGGATTGTTCAGCTTTAGCAATATTCTCCTCAATAGCCTTTTGCTTCGTTTCCTTCACACGCTTATCGAACTCATCTTTGGCCTTCTTCTCATTCTTTATCTTTTCTTGATGCAATTTGTTCAATTCTTCTTCCATAAACTCTACTCTACCCGTCTTATAAGCATTCGGATCCCATGGTAACCAAATTCCAATAGGGGCTACAAAAATATCATGGTTTGGGTCCTTTTCACGAAGTCTTTTACATTGCTGTTCGGCTTCTTCTTGTGTAGGAAAACTACCCCTCACTTTTACACCACGCACAGAAGTCTGAAATGCATGCTCGCGTTGAAATTGTTCATTCAACTTTTCCTCGTTATTGTCTAAAAAATTCTGGTAATCATTGGATACACCCCCCTCCTGTAACATTTTCTGCTCCTCTTTACAAAACTCATTATAATCTTGGAATACATTCTCAACATTCAAATTATATTTATACGAAATAAAATTAATAAAGTCACCAAATTTAGCCATTGACTTCGCAAAATCCCATTGTTCAATAAAACGGTCAAATAAAAAAAGTTCACGTTTAGTCAATATTTTTTCAGGTGATAAAAAAGACATACAAGTAAACTTTTGTCCTGCAATAGCTGAGTCTTCATCCAAAACATCTATATACTTGGGATTTTCTTTTCCATCTGGTAAGTTCTTTCTATCAAATGTTGATTCTTGCGAATTACTCATTTAGCAAATTATAATATAATAATCATTGTACTTTTTAAGTATTTTTCTTGGACATATTTAAATGTTTTAAGGAATTCTTTTGTATGACTATAATATAAAAGAATGGACGGAATGTTTGACTTTAGCGAACTTATTAAGCGTGCTTTGAAATATTTAATTGAAGGTTTGATGGTGGCCATTGCTGCTTATGCTATCCCAAAACAATCTCTCAAGGTGGAAGAAGTTATTGTGATTGCTCTAACTGCCGCTGCTACATTTAGTGTGTTGGATGTATTTGTGCCTTCTATGGCCTCATCTGCAAGAGGTGGTGCTGGTTTCGGTATTGGTGCTAACTTGGTCAGATTCCCAGGAGGATTCTAAATCACAAGTATATTTTGAGTTATCATAAACAATAATTGATTTTATTTGTTTAGTTAAAAAAGGCCACACAATAGATACCATTGAATAAATATACCAGTTTGGATTAATAATACAAATCTTTTCGAGATTTGTACTATATTTTTCACTAATCAATTTTGCTAAACCTATTCCTACTTCATATTCCAATAAATGTTTTAATTCAAAGCCATTACAGTCAAATATCCACATCCATTTTTTTGTTACTTGGCTTAATTCAATATTATAATGTTCTATTATACCTTTTGTATCATAATATTTTGTTGCTTTACTTGGACATGTGTAATAAATAACCATGTTTTCATTTTCGTTTATTTTATGAAAGGAATGACTGTTTGGGTCATTTTTACATATAGTACATTTCATTTACCTATAAAAGAATAAAAAATTTGATATAAAAACTAATTTTATATTAAAATATGTTGAAATTGATAATTCAAATCAATGGAATTTATGATATACTATGTGCTTTATCTATTTTGAAAGTCTTACCCGAATCTCCATTCAGTTATTTCCATATGAATATGTTTAAACAACATGAAATTTATTATTTTGAAAGGTCTCTTAGTTTTTATATTATGTTGTATGGTTTCGTACGTTTGTTTGGTTCAAATAGTACAATATCTTTTTCTTATTTGTCTGAAGCCTTGTATTTTTTCAACGAAATGGTATTTTATAATTCGGTATATACAGACAAAGCAACTTATGTAATAATATCATCAACCATGTTATCTATACTATGTTGGTTATGTTAGCTTCTTTAGTTTCTTCTTGGACTTCTGGTTGGACTTCTTCTTGGACTTCTGGTTGGACTTCTTCTTTGGTTTCTTCTTGGACTTCTTCTTGGACTTCTTCTTTGGTTTCTTCTTGGACTTCTGGTTGTACTTCTGGTTGGACTTCTGGTTGTACTTCTGGTTGGACTTCTTCTTGATTAAAATCTTCTACTGTAATATTTTTCCCTAATTGAATATATTCACCTGATTCTTCATATTCCAAAAAATGATTTTCAATGTCTTTTTCATGAGGTTTGAAATATTTACTACCACGTTTACTAACTCCAGGAAATTTGTAGTTATCCAAAGTATTTCCATTGCACTGTTCATTCAAAAGGTCTTCATCGTATAAACAACAACATATATATCGGCACATTTTTTGATGCCACAAGACTTTTTCTTCAAATTCTTTCATAGCCATTAATTGTTGTTCATGATGATATTCTTGAATAGGAGTAGGTGTTCTACTTTTGTCTTCATATTCTTCAGGTATACTTGTTAATAAATCTATTTTTAACTTTCTTTGTAATAAATTAGATGCTTCACATAATTTGGAATAAATAGCATATTTTTTATTGAGATAATCTTTTCCTTCTTCCCCTCTGTTATCTCGTCTTAAAGACAATATTTTATATAAATCTATAGCTAATGTGTAAAATTCTTTTGATTGTTTTATTTCAAGTTCCATACTAGTTTGTATTCCCATATATAATTCAATAGCCCCAATGATACCCATTATTAATCCTAATATACACGTAATTCCACTAATAACAGCTTGGTCTAACAATGGTTGTAAACCTACTGAAGCAGTGGAATTAATAGATGCTAATATTATCATAGGTAGACGAAAATATTTTCCATAAGATTTGAATTTATAATATCGACGTCTATGATATTCACTTAAATTTACACAATTAATACGCAAATTTTCACATAAATTTTCGACTTCATTACTCCAATCTAAATGAGGCATTATAATATATTATACTATAATATATTATGAATTTTTCACCTTTTACATATATTTTATTTTTTATTATTATTTTTTTATACTCCCGTCCAAGATACATTTATTTTTTACCCACAATACCCGTTTATGATAACAATGAAGCAAATATTGTATATGCTAAAACAAAATATAGAACGCAAGATGAAATAGAGTTCTTTCGATTAACTGACCCAAGTATAGTAAAATGTTTTGTGATGCATGTCCAAGAAAGTGAAAAGGAACTTTTGGATATTATTACTTCCCCTATCGTAATTTTTATTATTTTATTTTTAAAATATACTATCAATCGTCCAAGACCTTATCAAATCAACACAAAAATAAAATATTTACATTCCAACACAGGAAACACACCAGCTCTACCAGCAGGTCATGCTTTTCAAGCCTACTATTTAGCACATGTGTTGTCTAAAAAATATCCATCCAAAAAGAATTTATTCGATGAATTAGCCAATAAATGTGATGATGTACGTGTTAAAGCGGGTATTCATTATCCAAGTGATGGAGCAATGTCTAAAAGTATAGTTCAAGGAATGATTCAGTATTACATAGCCTGACTTTGAGAATGCCATCGTAAATGACAGTTATCTTCTAGACATAAATTATGATTTTCATTTGTAATATTATCCCAGACAGGAATATCATTATTTTCGTCACCTAGTACATTGTGTTCATCTATTAAAGATATACCAAAAATACCATACTCAATATACAATTTTTCCACTAATTCTCGTAGACCTTTATTACTAAGATTACCGCATCTTAACAAATGATAATCTAACATTTTGTTATAATAATCAGGAAAAGACCATCTAGTGGAAATTGCGACAGTTGTTTCAGTATTATTATATACAGAATGCCACCAAGACGCTGGATTATATAAAATCTCACCAGGTTTAATAGTATGTTCATAATAATCACAATATTTCAAAAGTGGAAACTTACTAATATCACTTACTTTATGATTTAAAAAACGACTCTCTGAAGTACCATATACTCCCGATTTTGAAAAATAAGGATATAATAAAGCTGTATTGTTTGGATTGATAAATGTCCAGGTCTTTTCACCTTCTATATTTATAAAAAGATTATTTGTATATGCATTATGTAAAGCAGTTCCTGAACCTTTGGTAACACCTGTAAATAATTGCTTACTATCTAAAGTTCCGTTTGATAACTTTGAAATTTTGGAAATATCACTATCAGTTAATAATTTATCGTGTTTATTGAATATACTTGATATATTTGATACATAACATTTGTTTTCTTTTATATTTTTTAAATAATCTATTTTGGATTCTTTACAATCTGGTAGAGATGGACTAAATAGAACTTTATCATCTCCAAAGAGCTCAATAATTTTATCATATCTCATATTTTCAAACACTTCTAATTTACTATCTCGTAAAACGAATGGAATATTATTATCAATATAATAAAGTACTTTCTCTTTACAATTATTATCATTCATCGATACTATAGGAAGTTGTTTTGGTTCTGATTCGGGTATATTATTTTCATGTATATATTTTAACATTGAATCACAACATTTTCGAATACCCTCTACATTATCATCATTATCAGAGGTAAAAGCTCTTTTACTAATTGCATAATTAAAATCTTTGTAAAACGATAATGGAATTTTTGTTGTAAATTCACTTTTCATATAACTTCCATAACAAGGGTCTATTTTCCATAAATTACCAAAAAATGTCTTAATATCATAAAGAAGAAATAGAATGAAAATATAAATTTTGCGATAATTATTGTAAATGATTATTGATAAAATAATAAATAAAATAAAAAAAGGCAGGATTTTGTATAAATTTAATTTCAATAAATTTAACCTTTTCATAAAATTTTTCATATATAAATAACTATATAAAATTATAAATAACTTAGCCATGTGTTTACAATATACGGGTCTCCGTACCATTTTTTATCTTTTTGTTTATAATGAAATACATCATGAAATGTTAATTGAATTGCATCTTGTAAATGCATAGAATCTAAAGGAACCACACCATCTCCATAAATATGTTCACCACTATTTTCCCCTAATATTGTTGAATAGGATTTATAAACAATGCTATTTTTACTTGCTTTTTTAGCATAAGAACCTAAAGATATATATTTGATTCCTTGTTTTTTCAAAAAAGAACCAGGAAAATTCTTATTAACATAATGTAAACATCCATGAGTCGTGTCTAATTGATTATCTTCAATAACATTTGGTGTTCCTAATGTAACCATTCCATATACATATTGATACGCCTTTTTATTTGTACCATAAAATGTACCATTTTGTAATAGAGCTCGACCTAACCAACCTCCTGCACTATGTCCGCAAAGTACAATTGAATAATCGTCGTTTTTCTTTACTGATTCAATAATGGTGCGTTTTGCTTTTTCCAAATACCAATCGAAAGAATCTTCGGGAGTTAATTCGTAATCCCAGAACTTTTTCTTGAAAACTGACTTCATTGGTTGAAGCCATTCATATCGTTCAATAGGTACAATATCAACATCCACATTATGAACGGCACAACTATTTACAATATCTTGATAATCGTCTTTACAACATCCATATCCTGGAAGCACTACAATACGTGTATTTGGTATAGTAAATCCCGAAACTACAGTCAATAGAAAAAATATAAACTTCATAAAATAATTATGTAATTATATTTATTATGTTTATTATGTTTATACAAAAATATTGAACTCAGAGAACTACACTATGTTGTATCCATCTATATCTTGCGTCAAAATAGACAATTTGAAAATTATTATAACCCCAATAATAATCATAACATAATCCAACTCCAGGTAAACTATCAAATTCAAATTCAAAATAAAGTTTATTCATAGTGCCTTCTCTAAGAAACATATCTTTTGTATAAAAGTTCCAAGTGGGTCCAAAATTAAAACCAGGATTATTGGGCAATGATGATGTACGTATATTTGTTTTTGGATGAATAGAGCAAATTCCTATTGTATGTATATTAATTTTCTTTTCAATTAAAGGATTCAATATGAATTTGTAAAAGTTTAAAACATTTGGATGTATAACATTAACAAATTCACCTTTTCTGTATTTTATTCGTCCATCATATTGTAATATTTTATCAACCAATTCAATTGGTAAATTCATATTATAGTATTGTGCTTGTATTTATATTATGTTCATTTGTATAAAGAAAATTGATTTTTAAAATTATACAAAGAATGGTTATTATTAACAATAATGAAACCAATATTGAAATGGATTGGAGGAAAAACTCAAATAATAGATATTTTATTGGAAAATTTTCCAAAAACAATGGAAAATTATCATGAAATCTTTCTTGGAGGTGGTAGTGTTTTATTCAATCTTTTAATGGCCATCCAAAAGGGTACATTCATTGTGAAAAAGAAGCTATATGCTTATGATGTAAACGAACCATTGATTTATGTGTATAAAAACATTCAGAAGCATCCTTTGGAGTTGTACAATGCGATTATGGTTTTGTATAATGAATATAATGCATGTGATGAAGGTATATTGAATAGAACACCTAGTACTTTGGAAGAAGCCCAGCAATGTAAAGAGAATTATTATTATTGGACGCGAATGAAATACAATATGCTGGAAGAGAAAACGAGTATTTTGGGTTCGGCATTGTTTATTTTCTTAAATAAAACATGTTTTCGCGGAATGTTTCGCATGGGTCCTAAAGGGTTTAATGTTCCATATGGGAACTATAAAAATCCGGAAATTGTGAATAAGGAGCATTTGTTGGAAGTTTCTGAATTGATAAAGGATGTGGAATTCGGCGTGGAGGATTTTCAATCCAGTATATTGAAAGTGGAAAAGGGGGATTTTGTGTATTTGGACCCGCCGTATGCACCTGAATCGGCTTCGTCTTTTGTGGGATACACAAAGGATGGGTTTAACTATGAACAGCATGCGAAGTTGTTTACTATGTGCGATGATTTGGTAAAAAATGGGAAATGTATGATAATGAGCAATGCCGATGTGGAAATAGTGGGAAATCATTTTACTTGCGAAAAAAAGTATAAGACACAATCTATCTTATGTAAGCGAAGTATTCATTCCAAAAACCCTGGGGCGAAAGCTAAAGAAGTTATTATTATATATACTTAGAAATCCAGGCGTCCAATGTACTGAAATAGTCTGGACTGTCGCCAAACAATATCGGAATGTCGTGTTTTTCCATGAGTTTATTGAAAATCACCCATTTTGTTTTGTCGGATTCGATATATGTTTGCAAGAAGGAGCTTACACAAAATGCATAATGCACAATGAACTCGTTATCCAAAGATAGTTCGTATTCTTCTCGGAAAAGGGGGCCTGCTAAAAGTTTGGTGTCTACCGAACCGGCAACATTTTGGGCTTTTTTCTCGAGAATCAACAAATGGGGTTTACGTCCATCTGGATTACGAAACAAGGTCTTTCCGTATTTTTCTTTCATGTATTTTTTGAGACTGCCTTGTGAAACATAACTTATTTTTTCGCTTATATTGTCTTTTTCTAGGGTGTATTTTGTTTTTGTGAAACCGTTTTCCAAAAGACGGTGTTCATTGGATGTTTCCTCTTCAAAAGTTTTACCTTTTAGATTGGTATTAGCACCTCCTGCACCAGTGCCTCTGTTCTTGATTTGAAGTTCGTTTTCAGTATTCATTGTTAATCTCTGTATGATTGTTATGTTCAAAAAAAGTCTTTCAATTTTATACTCTTTATCTAGAAACATCATTCCTAGTCATCTCATAAGTGTAAAATAGAAAAGGTGGGATTCTTCTTAAAAATAAAGTGTTTAATTTAGTAAAATTTAATATCGATATAATATATCTTAATTATGAATGGTGGAAATAAATGTACAGTAACACCTAAGTTTATGTATTATGCTGATACTATCCACGATATGTTTAAAGGAAGAGGGAACAGTCCAGATGATGTTAGACCTCAATTAGACCAAATTATGGGTCCAACTGTAAGTGAGTATGTGAAGAGAGAGAGTAAAGGGGATGTAACATCCCCATCAGATATTGAACAACAAACTGAAAAACATATTGAAAAAACATGTGATTTACCTGTTGATGCTTTTGAATTTACATATAATGAAGTGATGAATGATTATAAAGATAAAAAATTATTACAAGAAGTTCAGGATGCATATAATCTACAAGATGTTATGATTATATCAGGAATAGATGATGAAAAAACAAATTTGGTTAAAAATACTCCAGAACGAAACTATATTGCTCGCTTTATTTTAAATTTTTTTATTCCAGATTATAAAAATCAAGACGTCGGATTTGTATTTGATGCAGGTACCGGAAAATTACCATATATTTTTAATAATATTGAACAATGTGAAACGTGTAAGACTGCTTTAACAATCGCTGATTCTGCTGGTACTAGTTTAGATGACCCTAGTAATACGAGTAGTAAGAAAAAAAGTGAAAAATCATTAAGTAAATTGAATAGATGGACAGCATTATTCCCACTTGATACTAATAGAAATTATGAATACAATATCACGAGTAATCATTTTACGGAAGACATATTAGAATTAAAGTATACTAGTCCAGGTAATCTTTTTTGTAAAAATAATATGTTCGCAATAAATTTTGTTGCTAAAAGTGAAAGAGGAATAGCAACAGTTGATTTTAATAGTAAAAATAACCAAGGAGCATCTGTAAATCAATTAAAAGATATAGTTATTAAGATTAGGGACATGTCGAAGGTCCTAGATGCTACAAATACATTAAATATAAAAGAGGTAGTAAATCAATTACTGAGTCAGGGATTTACTTACGAAGAATTAATTAAATTTTTATTTGATTATAAAAGAGCAGGTGATTATGAACAGGTAAATTCTATGGATATTATTAAACAAAATTATAGTTTTAGTATATTTTCAAGTATAGATGTTTTATGTATTCTTTATGCTAGACTTAAAAAAATTAATTGTATTAGAACTCATGCGGGTAATTTATATTTATATAGATTTGCTGGAGTAGCCACTGTTCCGTCTGATGAAATTTTATTTAAAAAAAAACTTATTGATTTAAAAAATAAATGTAAACAATTAGTAAAAATTTTTGAAATAGAACAAAGTAGTCAAGAAGAATCATTTCAAACAAATTACACTATACAAGTAACTCATTTTGATACTGCTATAGCAGCTTCAAGCCAAAATAGAACTTTTCCTCATCTTCCTTTTATTAATAAATTATTACAACAAAATATAGTTGATTTAAAGAATAAATTTATCTCTATATTAGGTGATGGTTCATATTTAAAAAAAATTGAAGAAAAAATAAAAGTAATCTTAGAGCGATATGGGTCAAATTTAGACGATGTAATTAATTTCTTAACTAGTTTTATTAATGAGAAAGAGCAATTCTGGATTGATAACCCAGGAGGAGTAACTATTACACATTCTACTCCTGCTACTGATACTACTCCTGCTACTGCTACTACTCCTGCTACTACTACTACTACTATATTTTATATTATACCCACCATAAACGGAGATTTAAAACTAAGTATGAATGAATTAATTACATATTTTGAGTTAGATAATAGGAATATTTATAAAGAACTTATAAATACAGTTGATGAAATATATAATGAAATTCAAAAAAAATTTATTCTCACGCCAAGAGAGTTAGTTAAAGCAAATAATGGTGCATTGATCGAAAATCGAAATATACCCTTTCCATTTTTCACAACAAAAGATTATTCATATATGTACAAATCTATAGAACTAATTAGAATCGAACTTAACAGAAAAAGAGGAAATCAGAATATAATAAAACTTAATATTGGTATTTTACTAGATGAAATTAAAATTATAGTAGATAATATGCAAACGTTAAACCCTCAATGGGTTAACATGAAAGAACAAATATTTCATGACGTCGATTTTAATACAGTAGATTTTAATACAGTAGATTTTGAGAGCAATTTAACAAAATTGGATGCGAATATTGGAGCCATTTTAGCGCCGACAGGGGAAGAGGAAATTGAGGAGGATGGAGCCGATGAAGATGGAATTGAGGAGGATGGAGCCGATGAAGATGGAATTGAGGAGG
>Ga0209632_10004144_pt1 | contig 12950 bp, 8 predicted proteins | sample COG_10_FD_184754 | JGI IMG/M metagenome (GOLD analysis project Ga0209632, IMG submission 184754) | Pelagic Microbial community sample from North Sea - COGITO 998_met_10 (SPAdes) (version 2) | ecosystem: Environmental > Aquatic > Marine > Neritic zone/Coastal water | place: Helgoland, sampling...
AAACTGTCCTACTGGTCGGGTTTCTGCTTCCGATGGTTCCGCGACATGCACAGATTGCAACGCCACTGGACAATACAATGCAAACGCTGGACAAACGCAATGCTTTTCGGTGCCTTCAAGCGGCACGAATTATATCACAAGGCTCAACAGAACTGCAGTAGAATGTCAATACGGCGGGATGCCCGTTTACTCTGCCGGCGGCGAATATGTTTCCGGTTGCAATTCACCCGGAATTGTCATGTTTGGTCGGGCCGTCATTAAGGTGGGTACCGCCTCGTGCGCCAACAAATGTGTGAAATGGTACAGTACGGCTGGTGGTAGTAACCTTGTGGACGGGTTTACAAACCCAGAAAAGCCAGGGTCGTTCGTCATTGAGGTGACGAACATGGCCACATATTGTACCTATCTATGGGGTAGCAGCACGTGGAATATTCCACGCTCTGACGAATGCCCTTAAAAAAAGTATCTATATAAATACGAATAATATAGTTAAAAATGAAGTTGTTTTTATGTTCAACTCTGTTGGTCGCAACACAAGCCAACTTTTTTAGACATGTCTTAAAAAGCCATCGTGTACCTCATTTCCTCGGGGCCGGGCAAAATCACGCCACCAATAAATTTCATGCTGTATTCCAAATTGTACACGATTCAGACCTTGCGAGTACAGGGGTAGAATACATTGACTGTGGGACTGCCGACGCCACCACGTGTATGAGTGGTACACCTACCGTGATCCATACTGTGGCCGACCTGTCAACTGCTACAGTCAATGCTGATGCTGCCGTCACAAATGTCAAAGATACGAACAACAACGTATATGATTTAGAGTATACGCCCAGCGTCCCCAAAAACCATATTATTACGAAACTCGAATTAAATAATCACACCATTATTGAAGAATCGTATTTATGTGCCGCTGGCAAAGTTCCCAACCCCGACTCTACTGTAGCCGGATGTGATCAGTGTCAACCTGGTAAATACGCCGAACGCGGCGCAAACTCGTGCAGCAATTGTACCATCGGCAAAGAATCCTCCGCTGGCGCCGCCGCTCAGAGCCAATGTGTCCAATGTACCGCTGGTAAATTCAATCCAACCGCTGGTAATGCCTGTCAAGACTGTGGCACTGGTAAATTCCTCGCAGCTGGTGTTAATATCGCCGCCAGTAGTTGTACCGTCTGTGCCGCTGGTAAATACAACGACGTGGCTGCTGCGGCAAGTTGTAAAGACTGTGACCCTGACAGCATGTCAAACGGGTATGGTGTAGGATATCAAGACGACCCCGGCAAATCATCGTGCAAAGTATGCACAGCGTTGGCGAGCGGTCAATTTGTAACCACCGGGATATGTACCGCAACGACAGATACTTCGTTTAATACATGTACCACCACAGGATTGTCGTGTGGCGTGAATGCGCTTATAGCCTGTGTTTCCGGCGATATATTTAACGGCAACGGCGTAGACGCACATTGTGGCGCCGCATACAATTGCGTCTGTAATAACGGGCAGGCCGGCACGGGTAGCAACTCAACCTGTAATACATGCACCTCGTGTAACCCCGGTTATGGCGGTTCGACCTGTCAGCAGTGTGTCGCTGGTAAGTTCGCCGATGGAAGTTCTAATGCTACATGTTCCGATTGTACCGCAGGTAAATACTCGGACGCCCAAGCCACGCAATGTACCAACTGTGACGTCGGTAAATATTCGACGGCGACGGGTCTTTCTGGCACAACGCAAGCCGTCTGCACCGACTGTGATGCGGCTAAAACTACAGAATCAGCAGGTTCTGGCTTGGCAAGTGATTGCGTATTTTCTGTTACGATGTACGGTTATGTACGCGCCAATTTTGCGGGTACATGTCAAGACGAGTGTGTTGAATGGCATGGTCAACTTGAGGACAACTTCAATGCAAATGATGTCAACCAATTAAATGCCACGGGTGCTGATCAGGCTCTTTGTAACTTGCTGAAAAAAACCGGTGAGATGATAAAACAACTTGGATGTTAAACAAAAGAAGCCTATAAATAAAACTCAGCTTTAATAAAATGTTCTTCATACTTTTGTGTGTATTCTTTTCTATGACGTCTGCCTTCAAAGTTCGTTTAGGCGCACAACTTGGCAGTACGGATTTGTCATCTCAGTTGAATGCCGGCAAAGACCATAGTAATGGCATTGGATTTCACGTCATTGTGAATTTGATGAATGCGAATGGTACTGCGATTACGTTTGAAGATTGTGGAGTCGATTGTTCCAATACAACTTCGAATTACGTAATATTTCGTTCTGCCGATGTGACAACAGAGACAAACGCATCTTTTGATTTTGACCCTATTACTATTTCTGGCTTGGCACAAAATATTCATTTGTACGAAATCAAGTACAAGTCTGGTCATGCGCATCACCACATTCGTGCGATTATCACGCCGCCCGGATGTTCGACGCCCGCGTGTAAATTTATCGAAGAATCTATTTTGTGTGATTTGGGCACTGTTCCTACTGTGGGACAATGTACGACGTGTGCGACCGGTCATTATCAAAATGGTATAGCATGCGCCGCGTGCGCTGGCGGTAGAACGGCGGCTCCGAAGGCGATTAGTTGTGACGTAAAGAGCAATACCAAGAGAACGTTCGATACATTATCGGACACTATACAAGACGAAGTCCAACAGTTGGTTCGTACTATGACGGTGATTAATACTGTCACGGAGGCCGAAAACGCGCTTCGAGACATGTTAGACATTGTAAAACGCGAGAATACGGCACAACGTCGTATTTTTGTGATGGGCAATGTGATGTCTTCCATTTTCAAAAATTTGCCATCGGGCGTTCGGCCAAATGACATTCAAATGGACGTGACTCTAACGGATGCTCAATTGCCGACAACTGTAAGTACATTTGTTCAACAAGATTTTCCACAATATACGTCTCAGAAGGTTCGTTGGGTGGGTGCAAAAACTGGTAACCACGATACGTGTGATTTGGACATCCGTAAATATATGGGTGTCATGGAAGTACTCATTGACGTAGACGTCAATCCTTATGCTGTTTTATGTCGTGGCTCCACAAAAATTGTAAAAGTCTACATGAAGGCGTATAACGGGTCTACGGGTATTGAAACGGTCGAAACGCGTTGTTGGAACGGTGCAGCGTGGGATTCGCCAACGACGCGTCAAACGGGTGATATTTATAGTTGCAATAATGAATATTTATTTGTGGGTTCGGCGGGAGCTATTAATAATGGGACGCTGTGTCCAATCACAGACGCTTCGGCACCAAATAGCCTCGTCGGTTGTGATTGTGGTACTGAACAATGTTTTGGCAATACGCTGACTGGAAATGGCCCGTATTGCGATTTAAACGTAAATGATTGTAAATGGACGTGCATTGCTGAGTATCAACAGATGCAAACGTCTAAAGGCCACGTGGCGGTCAACCAGTTGAAAGTGGGTGATAAAATAAAAATACCCAATGGCAAATATACCGTCGTTCGAGAAATTATAAAGGAGGCCGCCCCACGCAATATTTTGCATGAAGTCGAGTGTGATGGCGCCACCGCACATTTGACAGACAACCATGCGTATCGCTGCAATGACAAATGGCACCATCCTAAAAATCGTGGCAGACGGTTGGCTGATTCAGACGAAACGGTTGATGTATATTCTATAAAAACTGAAAATCATTGTCGAGACCGGTTGTTAACGTCTTCTGGATTAGAAATAGAACCATGGGACGGACGGGACGCCGACGCAATGCGGCCACACAGTTATGTAGAAGGTCGTAGAATTAATTGTCGATCATTTACCGACCAAGATAGACAACAATCAATCATCATGAATACATGGTCCAACAATATGTAGAAGTATATAAACTTTTCTTTATAAATGGAACATCAACTTGTAGAGTTATTGTATGGACGTTGGACAATAAAAAACCGTGGTCTTTAGAACGGATTGATAAATACTACTTACTCGACCGAGGATTGATTCACACGGAGAAGCTGTAAAGAGTATCTTGCCGTCGATAAAGTACGTCTGACGGTCTGGAATAAGCACAAAGGCGACATCACAAAAATACAAGCACAATATAAAACACACGTCCGCGACAGATTGAAACCGTATAAAAGGTCGGACAAAATAAACAATGTCGGTGTATAATCTGAAAACACATTTGGAAGAAACGCTAAAACAAATCGCTTATTATGAAAAACGAATCAAAGAGATTGAAGTAATGCCTGATGAAACACCTTTGGAAAGAACAAAGAAGAATCTAGCGTCCGAAAAATTACACGTGCGCATTCTAAATCGTATGCTTGATAACTGCAATCGTTCAAAAGAAGATTTAAAGGCTGAATTTGAAAAGTTGTTGGCGGCGGTGGAATCTTTGCGCGAACTTATATTTTAACATTCAATTAAAAAGTAATGACTTGTTTTTTTTTTGAGTAATTCTTTTACTTTTTTATTATAATCTATTTAATCTACGCGAACTCTCTTTTTTGGCCTGACCTTCATCACAATATTGAAGTTGACGATGTTGTTCACCTGTTGGGTGCGTCAATAGTCTGCAGAGTAGGTTTAAATCTCAACCTGGATTAACATTTTAATGTGTTTAGTTAATATGTCCATAATTTAATTTACATGACATGTCTCACTATTTGTACAAAGTTGTGAAAAAAAAGAACTATATAAGTTACACAGTATCATTTATATCATGTCCGTGCCGACCACCATAAAAACTTTTTGTATGCCATCCTCCACAGACGTGGCTTCTCCCGCAGCCAAAGCAGAGGAACGCATTATAACTCCAGACAATCTACTGCTCCTTACGGACAGCTACAAAGTGTCTCACCACGTCCAATATCCCGAGGGAACGACCACAATTTACTCTTACTTTGAACCGCGAAAAGGCGGCCTTCACAAGGAGATTTGCTTCTTTGGCTTGCAGTATTTCATCAAACGGTACTTGGTCGGCCAGGTCGTTACTCGCGAGAAGATTGACGAAGCCAAGGCTCTGTATGAGAGACACTTTGGGCCCGGGACAAACGTGTTTAACGAAGAAGGATGGTTGTATATTCTAGAAAAATACGGCGGGCAATTGCCAGTCATCATCAAAGCCGTACCAGAAGGGCAAATATTACCGGAAGCCAATGCCTGCATGACGGTCGAGAATACCGACCCCAAGTGCTTCTGGCTGGTTAACTTTCTGGAGACACTCCTGGTACAAGTGTGGTATCCAATGACTGTCGCCACTAACTCGCGCGAACAGAAAAAAATACTGGCTGCCTACCTCCAAGAAACTGGAGACCCCTCTTCCGAAAACTTGGAATTCAAATTGCACGATTTCGGTTTCCGCGGCGTGTCGTCCGTGGAATCGGCAGCGCTGGGCGGTGCCGCGCACCTCACGCAGTTCTTGGGGTCTGACACCATCGCGGGAATTACTATGGCCCGTGATTATTATGGAGAACCATGTGCGGGCTTTTCCATCCCGGCCTCAGAACACTCCACGATGACGAGCTGGGGCGAAGACGCCGACGATGGGCTGGGCGAATGTGCGGCCTACGAAAACATGCTGGACAAATACCCCAAGGGACTTGTGGCCATTGTCTCTGACTCTTACAACATTTGGAACGCAGTAGACATGTATGGATCCCCACAGCTCCAAGACAAAATCAAGAAACGCGCGGGTACGTTGGTGATTCGTCCCGATTCAGGCCCTCCTCCACTGATGGACATCGAACTACTACGCAAACTATACCAGTATTTTAGTGCCGATAACAATGAACAGGGTTACAAGGAGTTGGACTCCCACGTGCGCGTGATTCAGGGCGACGGCATTGATTACCACCGCCTGCAAGTCATTGTCGAACTGCTGAAAAGAAAAGGGTGGAGCATTAACAACATTGCCTTTGGGTCGGGCGGTGGCTTGCTACAAAAGCTGAACCGCGACACCCAAAAGTGTGCCTTCAAGTGTTCATATGCCGTGGTCGGTGGCAAGGAGATTGACGTTCAAAAACGACCAATTCACGCACCTGGGAAGAAATCCAAACGTGGACGACTCAAGGTAGTGAAAAAGAATGGGACGATTGTCACGCTGACCGCCGACCCTGACGACGACGGCGAAACGGCCAAAACCACCGACAGACCAGATATTCTGGTCACTGTCTTTGAAAATGGCCATTCACGAAATAGATGGACATGGGCGGAGGTCAAAGAGAAAGCGTCACTTGGCAACTTTTTGAACAGTAGTGATGAAGTCGGTGAAGTCAAAGCAAAGGCCGAAGCCGCTGCCGATGCATATCTCGCGTCCAAGTACGCGAGCGATGTCCACAAAATGCAACAAGCCCAATACAGCAGTGATGACACCGATGGTCGGTACGAAGTACCATTTAAAGTCCTTTGAAGAGACTCGTGTGGCATGGTTTATAAGACTTGATATTTATAAACGTTTGTTGGATTCAAATCAAATATGACGCTTTATAAGACTTGATATTTATAAACGTTTGTAGGACTTGAATCAAATATGACGCTTTACTCTTTTTTTTCGTTGACTTATTTTCGTCGCAGAGCGCCAATATTTAATATGGCTTACCAGAAAAAAATGTTTATATATGCATTGTGTATTGCATTTTTATGGACATTGTTCATTAAATTTATAAATATGTGTTTTAAATATATGTTTGTTCACTGGAATTGGGGCGAGCGTCCTTGTCAAGATGCATGTCACTGGTGCTCGGGCAGTGGTATGCCAAGTGGTCATGCACAATTGGTTGTATGGTTATCTACAGTATTGACCAAACATGTACATCATCCACGTCTCTTATGGTTCATGTGCTTATTTGTATGTGCTCAACGCATACTTAGTTCTTGCCATTCCGTTGAACAAGTACTTGTGGGTGCTATCATAGGCGGAATATTAGGACAATTTTTTACAAATTTGATGTCGCGCAACTACAAAACGAAGCACATAATCAAAATAAATAATTTTTTTATAAAATAAACCAGATAATATTATATATATTTTTCACGTTCTTTTTTAAGTGTAATTGTCTATTCTAATATTAACGTCAGGGAAGGTTTTGCACGACACGTCGGACAACTAACTTCCAACCTCTTCGTTGAACACCACTTGCTGTTGCAATCACGGCAAAATGTATTGTTGCATGTGCCACAAGAAATCATGTCTGACCCTTCTTCCAGGCAAATGTTGCACTTGTTGAGTTCCGAACTTGTTAATCTGTCCACAAAATGTTTGAATTTCACTGGTGTATTTATTTGACATTTACTGCAAAACACGTGCTCACCACCACTAAATAACATGACGTCGTGAAACTTTATGAAATTTGCAGGACGCTCGTCGCCGCAATATTCTTTGTAATTCAGCCCAAGAAAAAGGTGTGCATTCGAAGGGAACATCTGCAACAACACAACAACATCTTTGCGCGAACCAAGTTCGTCAATCAATGGTTGGGTCTTATCACTCAAAACGAGCGCGAGGACTCTTGTTGAGGCGTCCTTGTGCTCGTAAGATTGATATACACTTCTGTCAAGCGGTGTATCTGACCATTGGAGCTGCTCTTTACAGTGGTTAATGGCGTTGAACCATTCTTCGACAGACATTTTTGTTTCGGACATGTGATTCAAATCTGTTCAAAATGTTTTAAATCAAATCTGTTCAAAATGTTTTAATTTAAATCAAAATTTGATTCTATTCCTATATTCCACATATTCTACTCATATGTCTACTAACATATTCGACACAAAAGTGAGAAACAAAAGAATGGCTTCGTTTGCTGGCGATATAACAATGTCAGACAGCACGCCTGTTGACATAGATGATTTTGCGACGCGCGCCAAGCTTCCTGCGGGCGCCATACTCCTGAACTTTCAGACATGGGCCCGTGGATATTGCAACAACCGAGATGGTGTTGTACTTGGTCAACACCCAGGCACGACAAATCCCTTTGCCAAAACAAAAGGCGTCGAAGCTGTACTCGTTTCTTTTTATTTGCATCATGATATTACGGGCACGGCCATGAAGACTTACCTGGGCAAATATAAGCCGCCCGTCTTTGAGCAAAAAATTAATCTGGAGCGCCACGCACGGATGAATTTTCAACACCCTGTCAAATCAAATGAACAGTGGATTTCTCCTGATTTAAATGAAATCCACTGGAAAAAGCGAAAATGGGGTCTTTCCGCACACATGCGCGACATTGCCGGTGTCAAATTTCCTCAGTGGGTGATTGTGCTCACGCCCAAGATAAAGGGGCTCTTGGATTACGCCCAATCCGTGCGTACGGCACCTTTTGCGGTACGGAGTAAAAAACAACCAGCGGCTTCGGCTTTTGCGGCGGGCAGCACAACTTCAAGGCGGCGCACACCCGAAACGTATCATGCCGAACAAACGCTCAAAGCTGAGCAATCAGACATATTACAGCTGAACGACAACATAAAGACGAAAATGGATGTGTCGAACGAATTTAAAACACGATTTGAGTTTGCGTTGGCCATCGCTGGTTCTGACCCAAGAACACAACATTTATGTGCCGACATAATCAAACATATGCGTATTCATAAAATGTAAAACATAAGTGAACCTGTTTTTTGTTGTCTAATAATAACAATAAAAATCATGCATCTCGACGAAGTGGTCGGTCTTATTATCCAAAAATATTATGAACAACATCCAAGTAAAAAATTAATGTCAAGGCACAAATTACCATGTACCCGATGCAGTACTGTAGTATCTTCGACATGGCGGCCGGGCCCATGTGGTACGTCGTCTTTGTGCAATACGTGTGGCGTGCAGTATATGCGGCGGCAAGGAAAGCCGAGGATGATAGATTTGGTGAAAGACGGAGCGCGAACTATTTGGGTAGAACGTGACGCTGCCACTTTTCAGTGGAAGGAAACTGGCGCCGCCGATGTAAAAGACCATCGGATTATACAGTGGTCGAATCACGAGACAGAGAGACTCGAGTACGTACAAAGTAAAAAACGAAAATTTGTTCATTTGTAATTATTTTTATTGGCCGCGAAGCTATAATTTTACGTAAGAGGTGGAGCTGTATTTATCGCCCGCACATGTTACCTCTTTATCGGTATTAACGTTATTATCACCACACAGACCGACGCCAACAGCAACGGGTTTCGCTTTGAACGTGTTGGCGTTATATGTGTAGACGTTAAAATTGCCATTGCCATCTGCGTTCTGGTACTCGAATTCTAAATAGAATATTTTACCAGCCTCCAGACAGAACTCTACTTTACTATTTTTAGTTTCGTGTAGCATGCCTGTTGTTATTGTTACTCCATTTTCTTTCAGAGTGTAATCAATCCAGTCTTCGTAGGGGTTATCGACGGCATTACTGACAGAATTACTAATGTGCAAATAACCCGGTGCGCCCTTCTGTGTAACAATCCACGTACTGATTTTAACATAGTCATTCGTATCCCAACAACATGATTGCCATGGCCCCTTGTATTTTAAATACCCATTTGTGTCCAACGTCGTGCTCCCTTGCATTTCTCCATAATTACCCTTATGCTTGTCCTTATACCAATGAAGCTTAAATCCACCACATCCATCGCAATTCTTGGGTGACCTGCTTGAGCCGGGCGATTCCAGTTTGTTCCATCCCACAGCTGGGCACGTAGCACACTCTGTACCCGTCCAATACCCTTCGCATGCGATACATTTTGTACCGTCGGTGCTGTCTCTGATTGGCGTCTTCCACCAACACGGTTCACACTTATGTGCCACGTTAACCTTTTCTGTCAGCAAGCACGTTTTGCACGACGTGCACGCTACAGACTCTGACGTTTCACCACAACCCGGTGGCAAAGGGTATTTGCCGTCTGACGCCTTACAGTCGGTACAAGTCGTATGGGCAGCGTCGATAATGGACGGCGAAGTGCAATCTTTACAGGCAGATTGATCGGACGCCGATGCGTACGTGGATTTGTCACACTTATAACAAGCCTTTGTATAGTGACCCGCAGGCATGACGTGGCCCGGCCCGCATTTATCTAGGGGATCGTTAACCGTACAAATATTAGCTGTCGGACATGCTTTGCACGTCAGCATGCCAGTGTTGTCTTGATATTCGGCATTTTTCGAGGCGCGTCTCACAGAATCGGTTGTTGACCAATCACAATTGGTTTGCGATGCGCATTTGTCTGTAATTGCACTATTGTCAGGTGGCACGAGAGCAGAAGGATAGCTTCCCGCTGAACATGGCTTGCAATATTGATTCCCGGCTGTATCTTGGGCATATCCCGCTGGACAGTCAATACATGTCGCTTGTGTTTCTTCAGACTGATATCGACCGGTGTCACATTCAACGCATTGCAATTGTGCGTTCGAATCTTGATATCGACCTACGTCACAATCTTTGCACCGACCTTTTCCGCGTTCATTTTGAGAATAACCTTGTGGACATGGATCACAGGGTTGGTCGTTTACTGTGGAATCGTTGTGCGTGGAAGATTCAAATTTACCCGGTTCACACAGCAGACAATTGGATTGGCCCGCGAGTTGTTGATATTTGCCCTGTCTACAGTGCTTACACTCTGTACTTTGGAAATCATTTTGGTGCCAACCCGCAGGACAATCTTTGCACGTTGGAGCAGCTCCTTTTTCTTGAAATTGGCCCGGACGGCACTCTCTACATCCCGTTCGGCCTTCGTTATCTTGAAAAAATCCCGCGGGACAATTTTCGCACATATCTTTCATGGATTCTATCATGTCCGACGTGTAGGTACCTGTTCCGCAATCCTCACAGGCCGAACCCATGTACTTTGTTCCGGGTTTACAGAGACCACACAAAGGGAATTCGTCTCTGGCCCAATCGTCTATAATGACGGATTCATACCACACGATATTCACCAACGCTTTTTCTACACACTTTGTATTAATAATCGTATCCGGATTTTGCTGAATAAGTGTGTAGCATTCTTTATCCGGTTTTTCATGGTCGTTATCGACGGCAATCCCATAGGCGTCCCTAGTGCCGGTGGCGTTGGCTTCGTTGCATACACAATATTGGCGGTCTTCCGTTTCTTTCGCGTATCCGACGCGCACGGGTCGAACAGCAATGGGTGGCATATTATAGTTACTATTATAGTAGTAGTCATATCCCACTGTTTGTGTACCTGTCTCAGTGATTACGCCTGTCTCACTGATTACGCACGATTCATGGGTTTTACACGTTGATGTCGTGCGATGATAACCAACAGCGTTGCAGTTTTCTTCCTCATCGCACTTCTTTTGACAGTCTAATACCGTACCAATAGTATCATAGACCGTGTAGTTAACACAGACTAACTTCTGACCATCCTGGGTTTTTTGATAGGAGTTCATGTAAATCTCGGGTTTTGTGAAGACGCTTTCACACGCTAGAATACAGTCCGTAATAGAAAGTTCAACGGAATCACCGGGCAAGAGGGGGTCTTTGATGAAGCCAAAGACATGCTGTGCGGGCCACGTTTTATCCAGTGTTTGTAAGTAGTACCGCGATGGAATATCCTTTTTGTACTGAATGTCGACCGAGACGTCTGTGTGGCTTCTTTCTATCATGGGACACTCGGTACCGGTATTTGCGAAGTTGCGCACCAATGTTTTGTCACAGTGATACAATCTGGCCTCCGAATTGGTCACCAATTTCTGCAGACCGACTTTCATATTCTTTTTAATCAGATTGGCGGTGCACGTCGTACACATGGACGACCCGGGTCCAGTCATTGCATCACCTGGACATGGATAACAATACGTTGAGACAAATTCTTCCATCAATGATGGGTCACGTAACACTTTTTGACAAATATACTTGACACCTTTGGTGGGATAATTGTGTATTTTTGATAGGTCTGGATTAAATTCGGCAACTAGAGTTTGTTCAAACCGCAGACATCCATACCAAAGACCCACCACCGTTTGTTCAACGCCCTCGCCTGTTTTAAAATTTAATTCAGCGCAAGTTTCGGCATCTTCTGGTGCCACATATTTTTCAACAGTGGTTGAAGGTATGCATGAACACGGTTTATCCGATTCGTAGGCTTGTTTGTCACCTTGAATATTAATATAAGGCTCCACCATGATGTCTTCGTTTTCTAGTAAAATATTTTGCATATTCCATATATCTTGGATAATGTATGTCCCGGGTTGGGATGAATATCCAAACGGGCACGAAACAACGGGCAAGTATTGGTCGTCATTGGCCGATTCGAACATTTTAAAATTCGCGGTGGGCACGTGTACAACGGCCGGTGGTACTAGCGCGCAATCGTCCGCCTCTGTACCTCCCTCGTTGGCGATATAATACCAATAGGGCCTGGGAACGTCCGGTGTATTATATATTTCAATAGACATTGGATCAAATTCGCCCGACACTTTTTTGACGCGTCCAGGCGGACACTGTGTGCATTTGTAGGAACCCTCGGGCGCGTACGAATCTCTCGGACAACGTAAGCACACTTTATCGACGTAATCATTCGATGATTTGGTGGCGTTACGTATTTGACAGGGCCGCGGCGATACTGTCCTGTTAAATATAACGTCGGAAGTTTCACGGCTACAATGTGTGTCTTTGTCAGTGCGCGTTTTTCCCTCTAGTGGTTGATAATAACCTATGGGACACGCTTCTTTAAAGCCGGTTCCGTGACTATTCTGTGTGCAAAAATATCCTTTGGGACACAGACCGCCTAAGAAAGGGTCGTCACCTTGTTCGTAATCCTGTGTTAAATAGAGACCTAATTTTTTCCGGCGTCCAACTTTATCAGGGTCGTGGTCGTAATTTTTTGTATATGTAAAGCAAGTGTCAAATCTGTCGAACGTGGCGTTTGTTAAACGCTCGTCACCTCTCCCTTTTTCGACTGTATATATATTGAATGCCCGATATGCCGTAGACTTGAGCGGTCTTAATTCGATGCAACTTTGAAAGGCAATGCATCTTTTTG
>Ga0209632_10004158_pt1 | contig 12909 bp, 9 predicted proteins | sample COG_10_FD_184754 | JGI IMG/M metagenome (GOLD analysis project Ga0209632, IMG submission 184754) | Pelagic Microbial community sample from North Sea - COGITO 998_met_10 (SPAdes) (version 2) | ecosystem: Environmental > Aquatic > Marine > Neritic zone/Coastal water | place: Helgoland, sampling...
AACGCGTTGATGGGTCCGGGGTATGCGCCACGTGCCCATCAGGTTCTCGCGCGTCTGAAACAGGTGGTCAATGTTTTCCATGCTCGCGAAGTCCAGGTAACAAATCCGGTAAAAGATGTACCTCTTGTAATTTCAAACAGTGTTTAACCTGGGCCGATTGCACCCAACCGGAGTCGGACACCTACTCATGCAACACATGTGATGAAGAACTAGTGTGCACACAATACAAATGCCATAAAGGGTATTTATCCGGGGAAAGGGAATTTAATTGTCTACCTGTCAATGAATTATTCCATAATCGAACACTTAAGTGCCAGACGTTGACCGACGTCGTCGACGACACGGGATCCTTTAAAGATATCACCGTGGGACAGCAGTACCCGGATAGGCTTACGCTTCACACATGGTTGGGGGCGCTTGTGGAAGGAGAAGATCTGACAGAGGTCGATTTTTCGATTCAGGATAAACTTGCCAGCATGGTTAAGCAATGTCACACGAATGCAGAAAAAGCAAACAAAGGAAAAGTCCTTGAAATCGTGCGACCTCGAGGATACACATCCGGCCAGGAGGTGATCAAGGAGCAGTGGGACGATAGTATTGATGCGTTGATGCCTTTCCGGTCGGATGATTTTTGTATACAGTGGTCGGACTGGTATGCTGGGGACGAGCCTGGACCGGGTGGATGTGCTGACGGTCACCGCGGCAGCCTGCTTTGTGATGAACGAAAAAATGTAAAGTTTTGTGGTACTAAATTTAGTACACTAAACATGGAGCTGTGGTGGACGAATAAGTACGTTACGCACGACGAAATACCGTACCTTGTCGGCCTACACTCTTTGGAAAATCCTCGCTGACGGACATTTAATAAGTAATTTTATTTTTATTATATAATATAAATATATGAGTGTGTGTAAATATAAATTTTTAATAATTTTAATAATTGTATTTTTATATTTATTATATTTATACAAAAATACAGAAGGATTTAATGATGATTTTACAAATTATTCAAAAACTCTTCCAAATTCATTTATATATAATTCAGCTAGAACTAAATATAATGATATATTTAGTTTTTACAAAGGGAAAGGGACTTATAAAAGAGAGGAAATAAAAGATACTGTATCTGATGAAAAAATATCGATATTAAATAAATTATTAGATAAATTATTAAATAGAATATCAAGTGATTCACAGGATTGTGTAGGAGATTTTGATAAGTATTCAGAATGTGATAAGTTATGTGGATCAGGTGGTTTTCAAACAAGGAAATATGTTATTACACAAGAGAAAGGTATCAATGGTAAAGAATGTCCATATGAAGACGGACATGAAGAAAAGATAGATTGTTTTTTAAAAGATTGTGGTGAAGGTGGTGAATGTGAAAGAAATAGAGATTGTAGTTCAAGGAATTGTGATCCAAAAGATAAGAAATGTGGTATCAAAGTAGAATGTACTAAAGAAACTACACATGTATGTGATGAGGATGAATGTAGAAGATTAAATGAAGAATATAGTAATGCTTCACATGTATTAGAGGGTAAATATTTATATAACAAACGAAATAAAAAATGTTTTTTCAAGACACCAGCTGAGATGGAAAAATTAAATGTAAATTTATATACATATAATTATGAAAATCCAGGTGATTATACATGGAAGGACGATACATGTGCTTATTATCAAGATTTTCAGGATGGGGTGTGTGTAAATCGAGATAAAGTGATTTTAGTAGCAGACGATACGGGGTCCAAACCTAAATGCGAATTAGGATGGAAACCTGAACCCACCCTTTTGAATAAAGGTCATGCTTGCCAAAAGTGTAGTTTGGGTGCCGAGCAAGAGGAGGGGAAATGTGTTTGTCCGTATGGTTATGTATTTAAAGATGATGGGACTGATTGTAAGAAAGACGCCGAAAATACTACGGGATTGTGCAACTCTGATATCACGAAAGCAGACGGTTCAGGTATTAAGATTAATCCTAGGAATGCAGATGGTACGGTAGATGAACTAGACGGATCATATGAAAATTGTACGTTTTGTGAATATAATGAATATTTTTATAGAAAGGACAATGTAGCGGCGTGTTATCCGTGTAAGAAAGGTATGGTTACGGAAAGGGCGTTGAGTTGGGCGAAATGGGAGAACGGTAACGACGGGGGTAATGTGAGCAAATCGCTTTATTTGGATTCGGTCAGCAGCAGACAGCAAGAAACTTGTTCTGAAATATTGTGCAAAGACAGACCCGATCCCGATCCCGATCCCGATCCCGGATCCGTCCCCGATCCCGACCCAGAATCCGTCCCCGATCCCGACCCAGAATCCGTCCTCGATTACCATACAAATACAAATTCAGACGAAAATTGGCCGACCCTTGATCTCCTTAAAAATGTGGACAGGAGGACCAATGCTGCACTAAATCTGACTGAATCTGATTGGGAAAATTTATGCCAATTATACGATGCCCCGCCCCATCCCTGCACGAGTGGGGGAAAAGGTCCGGGTTGTGTGTGCGACGTGGCCAATGGATTTACCACATCCGGAGACACATGTGTACGTCAATGTTACGCAGGAAGTGAGATAGACAGGGGTGTAACCTCAACAGATCTCCCACCCGAGTGGATTAGTCGCGATGAGGTGGTTCCACTGGAGTCGACCGATTGTGATCTCGGCACCGAGGCAAACTATGATCTGTTGACGTGCACCGCCGGGATATTACAAGGAATTAAGGGCGATGGCCATTTGAGGACGACTTTGCGGGGCAAGGACGGGCGACGCCCGTTATCAAAAGACGAATTGTGTACTGCGTGCCCAGTCAATACTTCCCGGGCGAGTGGTGAGAGCATTTGCAGTCCGTGTCTCGAAGAAATGTACGCCAAGGAAGGGTCTACCAAGTGTTCCGATTGCCCTGTAGGTTATCCTGGATGTAAGGCGGTCGGGGCAGGTGATGGATGTACCGATGGTTGGCAACAAGTGCCTTCCAGCAAACTCCCGGACGAGCCGGACGAGCCGGTGACCGTATGTGTGTCGTCGCTGCGCCCGTCATGCGAGGATGGCTTATACGATCCTTCTCCTTCTGCAGGTGGAGATGGTACCATCGACCATCGAGATGCCTGTTATGACTACGAAAAATACGCTAAAAAGTTAGGAGATCTGCCAAACTTTTGTCCACCTGGTATGGACAACTGCCACGTCGAACACAGCAACCATGTGGATGCGGCATGCGATCGAGGGCATCGGGTCAAATGGTGGGACGGGCTGTATCTGAAAAACCCTCATCACATAAGTAACAAGGCGACCGAACAAGTGGGAAATCCGGACAAGGGCCTCATCGCGGGCGCGGTCGATCCGGGTCCCCACGTTCTACCGGGAGGGATAAAAAGTATAGATACAACCATGGTATACCCAGGGTCAGGACCTGATGAAGAACACTATTTCTACCCATGTGCCACGGTGGCGGCGTGCAAAGAGGCCGCTGGGGTCGATCCTGGAACGGGCAATATGGGCCTGCTGCATGTAGCGGGCGACGGCACTAGTGGCGGCTGTGTCAATGTTGGAGTCGGGGTCAGCAGCGATGTGTGCAATTCTAAATATATGCCGGCGGACTATGGTACGGCTCGGGTGTATAACGGGGATAAGACCAATGGTCTGTATTATCAATGCCAGTTGCTTGGTCCGGCCTGCGAGCCGAATATTCTGCGGACTTCGTGTGGCCATCCTGCTCTGTACATATAACCTAATTACCACAATCCATATTAATAATATTTTTTTCATTTTTAATATTATAAATTAAATAAACAGAAACGATTATAAAAAAAAATTGGTAAATAGTCATATATAAAATATAGATATATTAATTTAAGTTTCTTTATTTTTTTGAGCCATCCACGGGTCTTCATCATTTAGTGCTCTTTCTAAATCACTAGCTCCGCCTGGTGCAGGTTTGTCTGAAACTATAGAACAAGGTTCATCTTCAAAAATTTTCTCAGGTTCAGGTTCATCTTCACAAACTTTTTCTGGGACAGGTATTTCAGGTTCAGGTTCACATTCATCTACTTTCTCAAGTGCTTCTTTTTCTTTCTTTTCTTTTTCGGATCGTAGGCGTTCTTCTTGAGCTGATTTGATCTTGTCACGTTTTTGATCTTCATAGAAAATGTCTTTATTAACATTATTTTCTTTGTACTTAGTCATGAGATCATTAAGTTGAGAATCGGCAAATGTTTCATCTTCAATCTTGTCAGCGCAAGGATCCCATGGTAACCAATAACCTACTTGACCAATAAATACGTGGAAATTGCTATCGGATTTATGTAATTTACCTGCTCTAAGTTCTGCTTCCTGGCGACTCTGATACACTCCACGGACCTTAACACCTCTTACAGAAGTTTTGAACTGATTGCGTTCGTCGAATTCTTTTTGTAATGAATCTTCATGTTTATAGGTAAAATCTTTAAACTGTGCCATGACTTTATCGAATTCCATATCTTTAGATTTACAAATACTCTGTAAGAATTTACTAACATTAAAGGCATTTCTTTCTTCAATAACTGCTTCGGGACTAACAAACGACAAGCAAACATAATTTTGTCCGTTGATAACCTGGTCAATATCTAAATAGTCCATTTCTTGTTTATCATCTGCCATATTTTTATAATATAATATATTTATTTTTCTTTAAATAATTTATTATTTTATTTTATATTAATATAAATGAATATTAATTTAAATAATTTAATTAAATATTTAATATTATTTAGTGTTGTTACATTTAGTACATTTTTTATACCGGGTTGTAGTATTATGAATCATCATGCTATTTATATAGGGTTATTGGCAGGGACGACATATGTTTTATTAGACAAATATTATCCAAGTATTGTAATAAATAAAGAAGAACAAATTTAATAAATTTATACTGATGGTATATATTGCCATTTTAAATCTTTACATATCTTTTTCCAAATGACATCCTGTTGTTGTAACTTCTCTCTTGATTTTAATAATGGAAAAGCACATAATAAATGATCTAATTCTAATAATTCACAAAATTTATGTAATACATATGAATATGATAGAAAATTTTTCCTCTCAGGTGGACAATTTTCACAGAATGGTTGTTGTATTTCTTTGAACATTATTCTAAGTTGTTCTTCGTTTGCTCTGGTTAGAATAGGTGTTTTTTCACCAGAAATAACATTATATATATGTGCGATATGTTCATAATATTTATTGTATTTTAATTTTTTTAAAATATCTCTTATCATTTTATATGATAAATTTTTAATATTGAAATTCTTATCTTTTTTCAATTCTTTAATAATGTTATTATAAATATCTTCAGAAACATCACAGGATTCCTTACTTTGAAACTGAGCCAACCACTCATTAAAATGATTAATTCTTTTATAAGCGAAATAAGTGGATTCTCGTATAGGATCTTTGTAAGAATTACCGTCTAAATTAATTATAATTTTTTCTGTATATCCGCATGACGGGCATATTATTTCTGATTTAGTAAATTCTAAATTTAATGTTTGTCTACAATATTTACACAAATTAATATCTGATAAATTAAAGTTATGAAGAAATTCGTCATCAATTGATGCCATATAATCATTTATCATATGTGTGTAATTATTATTTATTTCAGAAGAATCATTATCATCATTATTCATATAATCAACTACAGTTTTTTTTCGGATAGGTGTTTGAGTTCGGTCATCACCAACATAATTCGTTTCACCTGAATAATAATCTGAGAGAATAAGTCCATTATCTAAATAATATTCTATGTGTGCATTCTTATTAATTTTATTTGATTTATTTTTTAATAAATTTAATTCATTTTCACAATTAATTTTATCCTGACCTTCGCTAGAATTTATCCTCTCTTTTAAATTACCCATATCATTTTCTAGACCACATTGTTCATTTATTTCTTTTTTCAAGCATTGGAGTTTCTTAGTATGGATATTATCTATGGTAGTTCTAGTATCACATACAATTTTTTTTAATGGTTTATCTTTTATACCCGTAGACATGTTCAATATTAATATATATTAAAAAAAGATTGATTATATCTTTAAATGTATTATTACATTTAATTCATGGTAATATTACATAATTTAGTTAAATTCACACAATCAGTTACACTTTCGGTCCCAATTAATATACCAGCAACAAATACACATATTATTATTACTGAATGTGCTACACATAACGATTTATTATAATTTAAATTTTGATAATCATTTAATGAAGTATATAACATTATATTTATATCAATAAAATGTAATAATATAAATATTTAAATTTGATTTAAAAATAATCTCATTATATATATATAATATATGGTTAAATTATCTGATAAAGAATTAGATATAGTAAATGATATAATTAATAATAATAATTCTTTTACATTTAATCAACAAAATAAGAAAAGACAGGGTGCTCATGATAGATATGAAAAATATAAATCTTCTAAAAATTATGAAGAATTTAAAGAATTAGGTGGAAAGGGTGGTGATTTTAGAAATGATTATCAAAAAGGGTTTATTATATTGGATGATATTGGTGATAATGGTGTGATTGATGATGATAATGGTGATAATGATGTGATTGATGATGATGATGAAATATTAAGTAATTCTTCAGAAAATTCAAATAATTTAAGTCCTGTGATAGAGGATGTTGTAGAAACAGCGGAGGAAATCGCCGAAATTTATATGAATTATATAATATCAGAAGTATCAAAACCTGAAATAAATGTTAAAGATATACTAAAAAAATATGATAGTAATAATTTAGTTGACAAATATTTTGGTGATGATAATAAATTAAAGTATATAGATTTATTTTGTGGGATTGGTGGATTTCATCAAGCACTATCTTCATTAGGTTGCGAATGTAATTTAGCATGCGATATAGATAAGGATTGCTGTATAAATTATGAATTAAATTATGGTATTAAACCAGTTGAAGATGTAAAAAAAATTAATCCAGCTGAGATTCAAGATCTTGACATTATATGTGGTGGATATCCTTGCCAACCTTTCTCAAATTCTGGCAAGAAGAAAGCATTAAATGATGATAGAGGATTATTATTTGATGAAATAATTAGAATTGCTAAAGTAAAAAGACCTAAATTCATGTTTCTCGAAAATGTGAAACACATCTTAAAAGTTGACGGGGGAAAAGTGATTACATATATTAGAAAAAAATTAGATGATAATAATTATACTCTTCAATTATTAAATATGTCACCACATAATTATGGAATTCCTCAGCAACGCGAACGAATTTACCATATATGTGTTAGGAAAGATATATATAATGGTACTGATGTTGAATTACCTGAAATTCAAGACACTGTGATTGAATTAGATAAATATATGCTTAAAGAAGAAGAAGTCGACCCTAAATATAAAATAGACGGTGATGTACTGAAATGTTTAGAAGCATGGGACGAAATGATTAAGATATTTGAAGTAGATGAAAAAATCAGTCCTGTTATTATGATTAATGAACATTATAATAATCACACACAGGAAGATTTTGATAATTATGCAACTTGGAGAAAAGAATATATTACTGCTAATAAACCACTTATAAATAAATATAAAGATAAATGGGATATTTGGTATGAAAAACATAAAGAAATAATTCAAAAAAGAGAAATATTTGGTAAACTAGAATGGCAGGTCGGGAAAGTTAAACCTAATGATAGTATATTCAATTATTTTATTCAAATTAGACAATCAGGTATCCGCGTCAAAAAACCTCAATTCTTTCCTACATTAGTAGCAATTAATCAATGTCCTATATATGGTAAACAAAAAAGATATATTACTCCTAGGGAATGTGCTAGATTACAATCATTTCCGGAAGATTTTAAAATAGATCCTGTTGATTCACATGCCTATAAGCAATTTGGTAATTCAGTAAACTGTGATAATGTTAAAACTGTAATTAAAGCAACATTTGATCATTATGGGGTTGAGTGTTAGTTATAACTGTTCATCTATACGCAAACTTATATTATTAGATGAATTACTATTTCTTAATTCTGTAACCAATCCATCTAAATGATTATCATCATCTACTTGATTAGTTGATTCGATTATTGTATTAGATTGATCAGTATTATTAGTAGTATTAGTTTCACATATATTATTTATTTCTTCACTTAATATATGACCACTAAAATCCTGTATTATATGTTGATTTTTATTAATAATTTCTTCAATTAATTCCAACTTTTTTTTTCTTTTTGTATTTTTTTTGAATATGTCAATATCTAAACTTTTAGCAATATCTTGTAAATCAGTCAGACGTTTTTTTTTTAAATTTTTTTTGTGTTTCTCTTGATCTGATATTAATCTTTTTTTTTCTCCTTCTGCAAACCATCTAGGTATTTCAAAGGGTAAACCTATTTTAATTTCATTCGTTTCTTTATTTCTAAGTTTAAAATGTGAATATTTATCTTTCGTTAGTACATTTATGTATAGTTCTCCTTTACTATCTGGTAATACTTTAACATCTTGATTTTCCTTCGCTGTGATACCTATAGTATTAGTTACAAAATGCAATACTTCAGTATATTCTTTAAGACTATTCATAAAATCAGGCCAATCTGTCATAATTATCCTCATTACCATACGAGCACTAAATGGATGGTCGTCTGTGTACTTTTTGTACTTACCATCTACAAACAAAGAATCATTAATCCAAACACTATCATATTTACATCTATATACACAGTCATATAAATAATGACTTTCCTTAACAATCTGATTTCTATTAAGGTATTTCCATATTTTTTTCAGTTCATGTAATCTTTTATAACTTTTGTATGCTTGATGATGCCAGTCTTCATTATTATTATATTTATATTTTAAATAATCTGCTACCCCATTAAATGGAATATTTATACCAGATTTAATAATATTTTCTTCATGTTGAGATAATGTATTGTTTCCGAGAATAAATATATCCATTATAATAATTTATTAATAAAAAAAATTATTAATTCAAATTTATGTAATTATTATTATTTATCACAACATAATTCTTCTACTATTTCTAGACGTACTTTCATACCGCCTGGATTATTTCCCCCATTACGACGGGTCGTCGCCCATCTTTCTAGTTCCCCATTAAAACTAGAATTAATTTTATCAGCCTGTTTATTAATTTCTGTACTTTCCTCATATTTTTTTTCTTTATTGATTTTATCAGCACTATTTTTCATATTTTTATATATATCTACATTTTTGACAAGGTCATTAAATTTATTTATATTAAAATTATTTATATATATTCTAGAGTGTATTAATGTATTAAGGTCCGTTGGTGCTATTTTCTTATTAGGACATTCATTAATATAATTAAATATGAATGTGATATGTTTAATAAATTCTTTTTTTTCATCATAGGTGATTTCTCTATCCACTTTATATATATAATCAAGTATAGGTGATTTATTTTTATTACCTTTAATAATATATTTCAAAGCATTTTCCCATGGTTCATTAATACTTTGATTGGGAAAGATAATTGTAAACCATGATATTAATTGTGTCATAACTTTAGTTTTTGCTTCAGATAATCCGTGTATTTCTTTAAAGTATTCAGTGATAGTTTGGGAGTTAATTTTATGATTAATAAGTTCACGAATAAAATCTATAAATTCTGATTCATAACTATTAATTACATCTTCAATATCCATTGGGCGAGCGTTTTGAAGAAGATTAAAAATTCGCCTACAATCTTTTTCTTCTATATTAATATATGTAACGATAGTCAATTGGAAATTATCGAAATGTTCTCTGGCACCCTTAGACAATACGGTAGTATTACGAGTATTATGGTCGAATTTTTTATCATAATAAACATTTGTACCATCGAGTACAAATGAAATCTCATTATTCTTAAATTGTTTAATCGCTCTAGATCTATGACCACCGTCCATAATATATTGTAATTCAGTATCTTTGATTTTACCTATGTAAAACTTTGGAATATCAATGCCTAATACAATAGATTCGATTAGTTTATCTTTATAATCCGTTGACCATCCTTCTTCTCTTTGCCAAACAGGATATGTATATTTAGAGTTAAGGTTTTCAATGTATTCTTCAATGGTGAGGTCGGTCCTACGTGTTATGTATTTCATTTGTTTATATTAATATTAGAATATTGTTAAATAACCGGGTGATTAAAAGTAATTCAAATTTATTTTTTTTTACAATATATATATATTTATATTCTTTTTAAAATATTAATTATATTATATGCGTTGTGCGTTTATTGCTGATACAGGTACTGGTTGTGATTTTCAGAAATCTGTTGGTAAAGGTTTATCTAAATTAATTAAAGACAAAAATATTAAATTTGTATTATTAGGTGGAGATAATTTTTATCCTGATGGATGTGCAGGTAAAGATGATTCATTATTTACTAGCCATTTTGAAACTCCATATAAATCTATATCGAATGATATTAAATTTTTCGGTTGTTTGGGGAATCATGATATTCATCATCCAAATGGACATAATGCACAATTTGATTATTCAGAACATTCAATAGAGAATGATATGAAGTTTGTTTTACCAAATCATTTTTATGATTTTGGTCACAAAGATTTGTTCCAGGTATTTGTTATAGATGGTAATCTAGAAAATATGAATAAAGATTTAAAATTAGAGCAGAGTAAAACAATATGTAAAGAAATTAAAAAATCTGAAGCGATATGGAAAGTATTAATGGTTCACACACCATTAGTTTCACCAGGTGAGCATGGTAATCTGTCTGGGGATGATGAAAAATATGTGAAAAATATTGTTAGAAAAGGAATCGATTTAGTATGTTCTGGTCACGATCACTTACAAGCTTGTGTTAATATGAAAATAGGTGATAGAAATGTAATACAAGTAATAAATGGTGCAGGGGCAAAACCATATTTTAAATCAGATAAATATATTCATCATGAATATATATCAAAAAAAAGAGGATGTGATTTATTACATGTAAATACAGAATTAGGATATTGTTGTTTTGATTTCACACCAAAAAAGTTAAAAATTGATTTTTTAAATATAAAAAATGATATATTATTTACAAAGAATATTACAAAAAAATAAAACAAATATATAATATTTTATATATTAAGTATGGTTTATAGAAAAAAAACTTTTCATAAAAAGAAAAGAAAAAAAACCCTAAAAAAGAAACATTTTAAAAAGGGCGGCGGATCCTTTTTAGGAGGGATATTAGAAGGCGTGGCACACCATGTGACTGCTCCTATGGAGGCGGTGGCTCCAGATTTTATATCAGCTAAAATTAAGCACGGCGAATGTGAATTGGGACGAATGGATAATTCCACTATTGCGATGGTTGGTCTAGGGGCAGCCGGTTGTATTGTAACTGCAGGGGCAGGATGTGTAGCAGAAGCAGGTGCAGCAGGATTAGCAGAAGGTGCTGCAGTCGAGACAGCCGAATTGGCTGGAAAAGAAGTTATAGAAGCAGGTGTAAAAAAAGAACTTAAAAAAGAAGTCAAAGGTAAAATATCAAATAAATTAAAAGATCACTCGCATGCTGACATTAAAAAAGCAAAAAAACAGATAGATGAATGTAATAAAAATGGTAATGATAAACACATGTCCAGGATATCTGATTCACTCGGGGCGTGGATGGATCCAAGCGCTGATAAAGAAAAAATACAAGCGAATTTAGAGTACCATCATAAAACATACGCGGAACATATCGCGAAAAGAAAAAAACACCTTCAAAAAGTTGAATTAGAACGAGTGAAAGAGGCAATGGATAAACTAAAACCACCAGATGATCCGGATTATATTATATTTTTAATTGAGGAATTGCTAAATTTAGCTAGAGAGCACAGTTTTGAGTATGATTTAAAGGAGAAAGCAGCAATGAGAGAAGAATATGAAAAAGCAGTAAAAGAAGTTAAGGAAAGAAATACAAGAAATGCTAAAGGGGCAAGACAAGAAAGGTTAAAGGACCGGACTCTAAAAAGGGGATCTAGACGAAAAGACAGAGAAAGAACCCGCGAGTCAAAGGAAAAGGAGAAAATAATCCAAGCGATCAATAATTTACAAGAACAAACCAGGCAAAATAGACCGCCGCCGCCACCTCCCGCTGCTGCAGCAGCACCAGCACCAGAACCAGCACCAGCACCAGCACCAGCACCAGCACCAGCACCAGCACCAGCACCAGCACCAGCACCAGCACCGGGCGGCACGGGCACGGGCAAGGGTAAGGGCAAGGGCAAGGGCAAGGGCAAGGGTAAGGGCAAGGGCAAGGGCAAGGCGTCGCCACCACCACCACCACCACCAGTACCTGGACCACCAGTCGGCGGCGAAACATTTGGAGCAGAACTCATGAAGGAGGCGGTGAAGCGGAGGGGAGAGAGGGCGGCGGCGGAGGAGCGTCGCCAGCAAGAGGAGGCGGTGAAGCGTCGCCAGCAAGAGGCGGTGGCGCGGCTGGCGGCGGAGGCGAGGCTGCGTGCGGCGGAGAAGCGTGCGGCGGAGAAGCGTCGCCAGCAAGAGGAGGTGGTGGCGGCGAGGCTGCGTGCGGCGGAGAAGCGTCGCCAGCAAGAGGAGGTGGCGGCGGCAGCGAAAGCAGCGAAAAGTAATACATGTAATACGAACACGTGCAAATATATCACAATTGAGGTGGGTCAGGGGAAGTTAGGCTGGAGATTGTTGGCAGACGGCGTCGTCGGGGCTTTCATGCCTACGAGTCTGGCGGAACATTCTGGGATTAAAATCGGTATGAAGATCGTGGAGGTCGCTGGTCGACCCGTGTTCACAGCGAAAGAGGTGCTTCAGGAGACTAAAAAGGCCCGCCGCAAACAGACAACAATCGTATTCACGGTGGTGGGACCGG
>Ga0209632_10004160_pt1 | contig 12908 bp, 11 predicted proteins | sample COG_10_FD_184754 | JGI IMG/M metagenome (GOLD analysis project Ga0209632, IMG submission 184754) | Pelagic Microbial community sample from North Sea - COGITO 998_met_10 (SPAdes) (version 2) | ecosystem: Environmental > Aquatic > Marine > Neritic zone/Coastal water | place: Helgoland, sampling...
GATGTGGATATGGGCAATGTTTCAGTTCCTCATTTTGGTATTCATTTATCAAGAAAAGATTTTGATACTCTTAAAAAAAGATTGAAAGATAATGGTACCAAGTATTATGACGAACCCTATTTAAGGTTTAAGGGTACAAAATATGAGCAAGAAACTTTTTTTGTAAAAGACCCAAACGAAAATGTTTTAGAGATAAAAACTTTAACTGCTAATGCAGAATAGTTGGTGGTTACTAACTATAAGGCTATAGCTAAAAAACTAAAATTTGAAGAAAGAGCTTTCATCAATGGCAGATATATAAATGCTATTAATGGTAAAAAGTTTGAAACTATAAATCAAGTAACTGGTGAAAAGCTTTGCATGGTTGGAAAATGTAATCATAAAGATGTTGATATTAAATTTTTCAATCATATTAAATACTATAAATCGCCTTAAAATGAACTATATACATTTTAAAAATTATTTATAATTATAGTTTATGCTTTCAAATAAAGAAATCGTTTGTCCTAACAACCTTTTAAACGCTGCACACAAGAAAAAAGGCATTAAAGCAGGAATAGTCAATGCTGGTAAATCTTTGCCAATGTTGTCAGTTCAAGATGCTGTGAAGGAAAATTTAATTGAACCAATTTTTATTGGTGATGAAAAAGAAATATTAAAATGTTCTGAAAATTTAAAGTGGGATATTTCAAATTTTGAAATAATTCATGAGCCTGTAGAAAATAATACTGCAGCAATAGCCGCAAAACTTGCTAGTGAAAAAAAGATTAAAATTATTGTTAAAGGTCACATTCATACAGATGTTTTAATGAAAGAAGTTTTAAAAAGAGAATATGACTTGTTGGGAAAAACTAGATTAAGTCATATTTGGCATATGACTATTGGAAAAGAAGATAAACCATTAATAATAACTGATGGTGCATTAAATGTTTTGCCCAACATTAAAACTAAAATGCATATCTTGAAGAACGTTATTAATTTTTCGAATAGAATTGGTATTGAAAAACCTAAAGTTGCCATACTTTCAGCAACTGAAGAAGTATTAGACAGTGTTCCAAGTTCAAAGGATGCTGAAGAGTTAACAAAACTTGCAAAAAAAGAAAATTTAAGTGCAGATGTGTTTGGGCCTCTGGCATTTGACAATTGTATTTCAAAAAAATCAGCAGCTATAAAAGGTATTAAAAATGACGTTGCAGGAATGGCAGATATTTTATTGGTTCCCAGTGTTGAAACGGGAAATGGTCTTGTAAAAATGATGATCTATTTTTCAGGAGCGTGTGCAGCTGGCGTTGTTGTTGGTGGAAAAGTTCCAGTGGTTATAACAAGTAGATCAGATGAAGCCCAAGCAAGATTGGCATCTATAGCAGCTGCGGTGGTTGCTTTAGATTGATTTTAAATAACAAATTAAATTGATGAAACCATTCGATTATATAAGTTTGTATTTTTTAGTAACTGTTCTTTGTATAGCTGGAGTGAATATTGCTTATAGATATTATTTTTAATTTATTGAAAATATAATATTTATACTTTAAAAGAACCTTTCTATAAAATAAGGGAAATATGCCATGGCTATACAGTATTTAAAAAGATCACCAAAAACGTCCTCAACTGATGACACAAAAACTACAGAAATAGTTAAAGGTTTACTAAAAGATATTGAAGAAAAAAAAGAGCAAGCCTGCATCAATCTTACAAAAAAATTTGACAAATATGATGGTGACATCATAGTCTCTAAGGAAAAAATTGAAGAAATTAAAAAAAATTTAGATCAAAAAACTAAAGATGATATTCAATTTTCTTATGAGAGAGTTAGAAAGTTTGCCGAAGCACAATTAAAAAATTATGGTCAAGACTTTGAGATAGAACTTTCTCCTGGGCTTTTTGCTGGTCAAAAATTAATACCTGTCAATACAGCAGGTTGTTATATACCAGGTGGAAGGTATGCTCATATTGCTTCAGCGGTTATGAGTGTTACAACTGCAAAAGTAGCAGGTGTAAAAAATGTAATTGCTTGCAGCCCTCCAAAAGAAGGTATTGGTGCACATCCAGTAATTATTTATACAGCCGACCTTTGTGGTGCTGACGTTATTTTAAATTTAGGTGGTGTACCAGGTATTGCTTCTATGACTAATGGTTTGTTTAATAATCCCCCTGCCGATATAATAGTTGGTCCTGGAAACCAATTCGTCGCCGAGGCTAAAAGAATTTTATTTGGTAAAGTTGGGATTGATTTATTTGCAGGCCCAACAGAAATTGCTGTTATAGCAGATGATAAGGCTGATTCTGAAATAGTTGCAGTTGATTTAGTTGGTCAAGCTGAGCATGGTTACAATTCTCCTGCCTGGTTATACACAACTAGTAAAAGAGTTGCTGATGAAGTTATGAAAAGAGTTCCAGAATTAATTGCAGATTTACCAGAAATTCCAAGAACTAGCGCTGAAGCGGCTTGGAAAGATTATGGTGAGGTTATTCTTTGTGATACTGATGAAGAAATGGCAACAATAAGCGACGAATATGCACCTGAACACCTAGAAGTCCAAACTCAAAACCTAGAATGGTTTCACAAGAGATTAAAAAATTATGGCTCATTATTCATTGGTGAAGAAACAACTGTAGCATATGGAGATAAATGCTCAGGTACAAATCATATATTACCAACAAAAGGTGCGGGTCGTTACACAGGAGGCTTGTTTGTTGGTAAATTTATTAAAACTTTAAGTTTTCAAAGAATGACAAAGGAGTCTACCAAAACTGTTGGTGCTGCAGCAGCAAGAATATCTAGATATGAAGGAATGGAAGCTCATGCAAGGACTGGTGATGTAAGACTTCGAAAATATGGTTTTTCTAATTAATAAATTGGTGACTATAAGATACTTATTTATTATATTTTTTGAACAACATGTTAGATTCTAAACTTTTAGATATTTTAATTAAAGATCAAAAAAAATTTAAAGGCTCAATATATTATCCAGGGCCATACTGGGAAAAAAAATGTTTAAGAGCAGCACACAATATAAAAAAGAATGGTTTAAGCGAATTTAGAGGGATTACAAAAGGTATAGGCTCGAGCTATACAGATGGACTTACATTAGACGCAAGAAATGAGTCTAATTTTAAAGGAAGACTTATTGGTAAACTGTACTCATTACCAATTATAAATTCAATTTTTAATACGCAGTTACATATAACCAATACCTATTTAAATACGTATCTAAAAAATTTATCTATAGTTTATGAAAATGATCAAAAAGTTTTAATGCTTTTAAAAAAATATAAATTTGAAGACACAGTAAAATTTGGATGTTTGCAAAAATTTTCATTAGATAATAAAGAGTATTCAACACACTATTTAAACATGGCTCACAGAATAGAATTTCTTTCTAAAACTTATAATTTTAACAAAATCAATAGTTACTTTGAGATCGGGGGTGGATTTGGTGCGAATATACATTTTTTACTTTCAAATTTTAAAAACATAAAAAAAATTTTATACCTTGATATAGTTCCGAATATCTATGTAGGTACTCAGTATTTAAAAAAATTTTTCAATGATAGCGTAAAAGATTATCTCTATCTTAGAAAAAAAGAAAAAATAAGTTTTGCAAATAATGATGATTTAGAAATATTATGTGTGCCACCATGGTTAATTGAAAAATTAGATTTACAAATAGATCATTTTCACAACGCTAATAGCTTTGTTGAAATGACAGATAAAATAATTAAAAATTATTGTCATTTCATAAAAAGATTTAATACTAAAGAAGTATCACTAATCACTTATGATAATCACAACCCAAATACAACATTTGAACCTTCTCTTTTAAATAAATACTTTGGAAATAAACTAAAACTAAGCTCAGAAAATTTATTAATAAATGAATATAAAAGAAATTTACTTTTTTTAACAAATAATTAAAAAAGAAAGGTTTTTTTATAAACATAAATCAATTTATTATTTTTATAAATATATGTAAAATTAATGAACACATAAAAGTAATTATAAATATATTGATTGTTTTCCATACTTTTTCACTTTGTGCAAATTTAGATAAAAACTTTGACATATAGCCAATAAAAAAGAAAAACAAAAAAGATGCTACTGATGCCCCCATTCCAAAAAATATTTTTTCTGAAAGTAAAAAATTCTTAGAAAAGTTACCAAGAAAAAAAACTGTGTCTGAATAAACATGGGGATTTAAGTAAGTAAATCCCAATGTTTTTAAAAATATACTTGTTACTGAAATTTTTTCAGCACTTATATTAAAATTTATTTTTTCTTTTCTTGTTTTAATTTTAGAATAAATAAAATGAATTAAAAAAATTAGCAAAAGAATATTAAAAACTAATTCAATTGTCGGATTAAAATATTGATTAAAGTAATAAAATAAAAAAATACCTAAAAAGATAAGTAGACAATCAGAAATGGAGCAAATTATACAGACTAAAAATAAATATTTTTTTTTTAAGCCCTGTTCAATTACGAAAATATTTTGTGCACCGATTGCTAAAATAAGACTTAAACCAGTGATAAATCCAAGTAAAATAAATTCCATTATTTAATAACTTATATTCAAATTTATTTAGACAAATTAAGACTTAAGTATTTCTAAATCTTTTTTAATCATCTCTGTAATTTTAATTTCTTTTTTTATATTTTTTTTAAATCTTTTTACTTTATTTTGACCTGGATACATAATCTCTTTAACACCTTTTATTTTGGGTAATCGTTTAATTATTTTGATATTATCCTTAATTCTTGTCTTAAAGTTATTCACAAAAAGATTTGATTTAAAAACAATAAATAAATGCCCAATATTTTGTGGCCCAGAAAAGTCATCGAAAGGATCTTTAACTCTTCCTGCGTGATTACCTCCAGTTAATACCCCACTTAAAATATCAACCATCCATGCTAATCCTGAGCCTCTAAAGCCAGCTATTGGCAACTGAACTCCTTCTAAAGCTTTTTTTGCATCAGTGGTTAGTTTTCCAAACTTATCCAAAGCAACACCCTTTGGAATTTTTTGATTATTTTTTGCTGCTACTCTAATTTTTCCTCTGTTAATCATAGAAATTGATGTATCTAAAATAAAAGGAATCTTTGATCCAGTTGGAGCTCCAAAACATATTGGATTAGTTCCAAACAAACTTTTTAATGCCCCATGAGGTGCGACAGCAGGAGGACCATTTGTGTAAATCATTGTAATCAGATTTTTTTTTACAGCTTGTTCAGCGTAATATCCTGAAAGACCATAGTGACCACTATTTTTTACAGCAACCATTCCTATACCTGTTTTTTTAGCATTTTGAATTGCTATCTTGATAGCTGTATCTGCAGCAACAAATCCTATACTATTGTTTGCATCTATATGAGAAATAGATTGAGAAATTTTTTTAATTTTTATTTTAGGTTTAGGATTAATAACTTTTTTTTTAATCCGATCACAATACATTTTTAACCTTGAAAGACCATGACCATAAGCGCCAACCAATTCAGCATTAATTAAAGCATTAGTTGAAATTAAAGCATGGTTATTGTTTAAACCAAAACTTTTAAAAATATTGATAACTTTTTTTTTAAGAATGTTTATTTTCAACCTAACCTTTTCCACGCCATGGAATTGTTTTGTCAATTATTTTACGCAATGTAACGTCAAATAAAAGACCCAACATACCCATTACAAAAATTGTGATCCAGATAACTTCATATTGAAAGTATTTTTTGGCAACATTCTCAACAAAACCAATACCAGTTGTTCCAGCTAAAAATTCTGCTGCAACTAATGTTCCCCAACACATTCCAACTGCAACTCTTACACCAGTTAAAATTTCTGGTAATGAATTAGGAAATATTACATATCTTAAAATTTGCCATCTAGAAGCGCCTAATGAATGTGATGCATGAATTTTTGATAATTGAGTTCCAGATGCGCCTGCTCTAGCCGAAATAATCATAATTGAAAAAGAAACCATAAATAATAAGAATACCTTTCCCACATTATCAATTCCAAGAACAGAGATGATAAGTGGAGCCCAGGCAAGAGGTGGCACTGGTCTGTATAGTTCAATTAGTGGATCAAAAAATCCTTTAGCAAATCTATTAAGTCCCATAAACAATCCAAGTGGTACCCCAAATATTATGCCAAGTAATAATCCCAAAAGTACTCTTAAAAAAGAGTCCCAGATATGACCCATTGGAATTGGAATTTTAAATAGTTTAAATTCTCCAGTAACCACATTTAAAACTTTACTTTTGAAGTTTGATTCAACAAATCCACTTTGATTATGAACTGGATATTTACCAGGAACAATATCAGCAATCCAGTCGGGTAAAATAAAACCAACTATCTTACTAACATCCATCATTTCATACCAAAGTAATGGAATATTTTTAAACCCAACACTAGGTTTTGATAAAAGAATAAATTTATTTAATGTGTCTGATGGTTTTGGTAACCATCTACCAGAACCTTGTTCTGAGCAATTTGGACCACTTGACACTATTGTACCAGCAGGAAATAAAAATAAATCAACATAATGTAAAGAACCTTGTTCTTTTTTTTGAATTTTATCAAATGTTATGATTGACTCTTGCATTTCATTTAAAGAATTTGGTGGAAAAATACTTGCATATTCAATTCGCCTTGCAATTTTAAGAACATCTTTTGCCAATGAAGATGCAATTTCTTGTGCATCCTTAGCTTCTTCTCTAAATTTCTTAATCTCATCTTTAATTTCCTTTATAGCAGACTTGTATTGAAAATTATGATTTTTTAATTTGAAGAATTGATCACTAATTATTTTTAATTCCTGAGCAGCCGCATTAAATTTTAATCCTTTATTTGTTTTAGGAATAATAGGAACCTCAACTGTATTTTCTACAGCTGTTCCTGATGCACCCCAACCACCTTCTTCATTAGCTTCTTTTAATCTTTTGTTTTTTTGTTCTAGGGTTTCATATGGGTAGTCGTTTTCTTGAAATTGTCTTGATAGTTGATTAATTTTTCCAGTTAGCTCTGATATTTTTATTTCAGTTTCATTTTCTAATAAATTTTCATTAGTTAATAAAGGTATAGTATTTTTAGTTTTTTCTAATAAACTTAATAATAAAATTCTATCTTGGTTGGTGATTTTATTAGAATTTTTTATTTCATTTGAAAGTTTGATTATATTTTTGTTTTCACTTTTTATTCTTGAAGTACTTTTGAACTCTCTTTCCTCAATTGGGAACAAATACTTTAACCCAACTAACGAGTCATTAACTTTTCCAACTTGACACAATTCATTAGCTGATTGAGGGTAAAAAGATTTTGCTATATCCCAAGAATAATATAGCCATGTTAATAAAATGACACTACTACCTACTATAACCCAGTGAGTTCCACCTTTGGCTCTTTCTGGATTTCCAAAAACAGCATCAATTTTTTCAGTTCTGATAAGTTTTCGGCCGTACATAACACAGCCAATAATAGCTACAATAATCAGAAAAGTTACAATTTGAGTAAACATACTAAATATCTTTACCCATAATTTCTTCTTCCATATCCCATATCATGGTTAAGATTTCTTCTCTTTTACTTATAAAATCTTTTAAGTTTTTAATGTCTCTCAAATCTTCTTTTAAACCCATTAAAGCAAATGGAAGATTATATTCTTTGTGTATTCTTCCTGGCCTTGGAGCCATTACATAAAGTCTTTCACCAAGCAACAAAGCTTCTTCCACAGAGTGAGTAATTAAAATAATTGTTTTTCCAGTTTCTTTCCAAATTTTTAGGACCAAGGACTGCATTTTTTCTCTTGTTAAAGCATCTAAAGCACCTAACGGCTCATCCATTAATATTAAATCAGGATCGTTAATTAAACATCTTGCTAAAGCAACTCTTTGCTGCATACCACCAGATAATTGATATGTGGGAGTATCCCCAAAACCTTGCAGACCTACAATTTCTAACCATTCTTCAACTTTTTTTGCTGTTTCAATTGGATCTTTTTTTTTCATTCTTAATCCAAAATTTACATTTTCAGCAACAGTTAACCATTCAAACAAAGCACCTTGTTGAAAAACCATTCCTCTTTCAACACCTGGTCCATTAATTTCATTTTTTCCTAAAATAATTTGACCTGAAGTAGGTCGCAGAAATCCTGCGGTAATATTTAATAATGTAGTTTTACCACAACCAGATGGTCCAAGAACTGTTAAAAGCTCTCCTTTTCTTAAAGTAAAATTTACATCTTTTAAAGCATGAACAGTTTCTCCTTTGGGAGTTTTAAAAATCATATTAAGATTTTGAGAAACCAAATCACTCATAAGAATAACTTTATAATAGAATTTTTTATTAAAAAAATAGGCACCAACTTTTTAAATTGGCGCCTATTTAAATTTATTTTATGCTCTGATTAAAGAGGTAAAAAACTTGTATCAACTGCTCCTTTAGGAGTGCTCATTCCTTTTAAGAAACCAGCAAGATTTCCACTCTCCATAGATTTTTTAGTTTCTGAAGCGTTCAGAAATTTAAATCCACCGATAGTTTCTTTCATATCAGCTACTTTCATTTCAGCATCTTTTGCTATTACGTTCATATCTGATTTACCAGCAGCGTATCTAGCATTTGCTTCGTGAGTTACCTCAATAAAAGTTCTTAACATACCTGGATTTTCTTTCATGAATCTGTCAGTTACAGATGTAATATCTATACCTAAGATACCAGCATCTCTAGCTTCTTGAACAGTTAAAAGTCTTGTTCCAACTGCAGTTGCAGCTTTGATAGAATTACCACCAAACAAACATGCCATTACAACATCACCACTGACTAATGCAGCAGCTCCTTCTTCAGGGTCCATTTGAATAACATCCATTTTGCCTTTATCAGCTCCAACAACTTTCATACTTTCATCAAAAACATACTCAGCCATTGTTCCTAGAGGAACAGCAACTTTTTTGCCTTCTAATTCTGATGCATTTGCTTTTGTAATTCCAGAAGCGTTAGATGTAACACAAGTAGTTCCACCCATTCCGTATTCCATAGCAATATCAACAAGCTTTAGAGGTGCTTTAGATTTTACTGCGTTTATAAAAGGTACCAAACCTTGAGAGTAAGAAATATCAATATCTCCTGCTAACATAGCATCAGTCATTGCACCACCATTAGAAAAGTTAGTCCATTTAACTGGTACTCCTAGAGCTTTTTCGTATAAGCCTTTAACTTTGTCTTCTTGGTTAGGCGTTGGCCATTCTAAAAAGAATGCAACTCTTACTTCTTTAGCAGCTGAATTAGCAACTGATATAGAAAGGTTAAGAGCAACGATTGATCCAAGAATAAAACTTAATATTTTTTTCATTGTTATCCTCTTGTTAATTTAATTAAATTATAGATATTTAAATTCAATTTTAAGTAGATGTAAAACAAAAAACCATTATACACTTAGAGGTTGTGGGTTTTAAAGCTAGGCATAACTAAGAAAAAAGTTGTAGCAAACAAATTAATTTAGTCTAATAAGTTTTTTTAATATTTATTTAAACAATTAATAGAAAATATTTATGAGCTCAGAAAATAGAACTTCAGTTCCAAATTCATTAAATGAACATTGGATGCCGTTTACATCCAATAAAGAGTTTAAAGCTAATCCTAGGTTAATTACAGAAGCAAAAGGTGTTTATCTAAAAACTCACCATGGAAAAACTCAAATTGATGCGAGCTCTGGATTGTTTTGCAATCCATTAGGACATGGTAGAAAAGAAATCACAGAGGCTGTTACAAAACAATTAGAAACTTTAGATTATGCTCAGCCTTTTCAACAAGGCTTTGGTGGATCATTTGAATTAGCTACAAAAATTTCAAAACATACCCCAGGTGATTTAAACAAAATGTTTTTTACAATTTGTGGATCAACAGCAGTAGAAACAGCAATTAAAATTGCAGTTGCTTATCATAGAGCAAAAGGTAACGCAGAAAGATTTAGATTTGTTGGTCGTGAAAGAGGATATCATGGAATGAATATTGGATGTGTTTCTGTTGGCGGAATGGTTAACAATGTAAAAACATTTGCAAGTATTTTAATGCCAGGAGTTCAACACATCAGACATACTCATTTACCAGAACATAAATTTGTAAGTGGCCAACCCGAAACAGGTGACTATCTTGCTAATGATTTAGAAACTATTTGTCAAAACTTTGGTGGTGAAAATATAGCTGCATGTATTGTTGAGCCTATTGCAGGATCTACTGGAACATTAGTTCCACCAAAAGGTTATTTGCAAAAGTTAAGAGAGATTTGTGATAAGCATGGAATACTTTTAATTTTTGATGAAGTGATCACAGGTTGGGGTAGAACTGGATCTAAGTTTGGAGCTAATGAATTTGGAGTAACACCTGATATTATGACAATGGCCAAAGCCACAACTAACGGTGTTGTACCAATGGGAGTTGTTGCTTGTAATGACTATATATATGATGCTGTTATGGATGCATCACCAACGGGAGCTGTTGAATTATTTCATGGATATACTTATTCAGGAATCCCCGTTGCAGTAGCTGCCGCTTTAGCAGTTCAAGATATTTTTGAAAAAGATGATATCTTTAATAGAGCAAAAAATTTAGCTCCTTACTTCCAAAAAGGTTTATTTTCTCTTCAAGATTTAGATTCAGTAGAGAACATCAGGGGTTATGGAATGATGGGTGGGATTGATATGAAATTAAATACAAAACCAGGTAAAGCTGGCTTTGAATGCTTTAAAACATGTTATGAAGCGGGTGTAAACTTTAAAGCAACAGGTGATTGTTTGATTATTGCTCCTCAGTTTATTTGTGAAGAAAAGCACATAGATGAGATTATTGATAAACTGAGAACTGGTATCACTAACTATCAAAAAAACCAAAAAAATTAATTAGTTTTCACAAAAAAAAGACGAGCAGTTATGAAGATAGGCGTGCCTAAGGAAATCAAACCACAAGAAAATAGAATTGGATTAACTCCCGAGAGTGTAAAAACTTTAGTATCAGAAGGCCATGAAGTTTTAGTGGAAAATAATGGTGGTTTTGAAGCTGGTTTTGAAAACGACCAATATACTAAAGCTGGAGCAAAAATAACCAACAGTGCAGCTGACATTTTTAATGACGCTGAAATTATTGTTAAAGTAAAAGAACCTCAAAAAGTTGAAGTTGACATGATTAGAGAAAATCAGATTGTTTATACCTATTTACATCTTGCAGCTGCTAAAGAATTAACCGAAGGTTTAATTAAATCAAAAAGTATCAATATAGCTTATGAAACAGTTACAGACGATAATGGCAGACTTCCTTTGCTTGCACCAATGAGTGCGGTAGCAGGCAGAATGTCAGTTCAAGCTGGGGCGCATTGTTTGGAAAAAAATCAAAAAGGAAGAGGTCTTTTATTAGGTGGCGCACCTGGTGTTGGAGGAGGAACTGTTGTAATTTTAGGCGGTGGTGTTGTTGGAGAAAATGCAGCTGTGATAGCAACTGGCATGCAAGCAAAAGTTCATATTGTTGATAAATCAGAAGCAAGATTAAAACAATTAGTTCAAATGTTTGGAGATAAAATTATCCCTGAACAAAGTGATAAAATTGATTTAAATAAATTAGTTGCTAAAGCAGATTTACTAATTGGTGGAGTTTTAATTCCTGGAGCAGAAGCACCAAAATTAGTAACCAAAAATATGTTAAAATTAATGAAAAGAGGTTCAGTGATTGTTGATGTTGCAATCGATCAAGGTGGATGTGTTGAAACTAGTAAACCAACAACCCATGGTGAACCAACTTATATTGTTGATGATGTGGTACATTATTGTGTAGCTAATATGCCTGGTGGAGTTCCAAGAACTTCAACTATAGCACTTAATAATGCAACTTTGCCTTTTTTAGTTAGACTTGCAAACAAAGGCTATCAAAAAGCTTTGGGTGAAGATAAAAACTTTTTAGCTGGACTTAACGTTCACAAGGGGCATGTGACTTATAAAGCTGTAGCAGACGTATTTGGACACAACTATGTTGATCCAGGAGAAGCTATCAAAAATTAATTAAATGGAAAAAAAACTTCCGACTAGTAGCAAAGTGGTTGTTATTGGTGGAGGTGTAGCAGGTTGCTCAACCGCTTATCATTTAGCAAAATTTGGCTGGAAAGATACAATTCTTTTAGAAAGAGATCAGCTAACTTCAGGAACGACATGGCATGCTGCTGGACTAGTTGGTCAGTTAGGAGCGACAGCCACTATTACAAAACTTAGAAAATATTCATTAAATTTATATAAAGAGTTAGAAAAAAAAACTGAACTTTCGACTGGATTAAAACAAAATGGAGCAATAACAATTGCCAGTACAAAAGAAAGACTACAAGAATTATTAAGACAAGCAACTGCAGCACAGTTATTTGATGTAAATGTTGAGGTTTTGGATAAAAAAAAAGTTAAAGATTTATATCCAGTAATTCATGACGAAGATATCCATGGTGGTGTGTATATGCCAGAAGATGGTCAAGCAGATCCTGTAGGTGTAACTAATATTTTGGCAAAAGCTGCAAGAATGGAAGGTGTAAAAATATTCGAAAAAACACCTGTTGAAAAAATTTTAATTAACAACGGTAAAATTGCTGGAGTTCAGACACAGTTTGGTAAAATCAATTGTGAGTACGTAGCTCTTGCAACTGGAATGTGGTCAAGACAAATAGGGGAAGATATTAATGTAAGTATACCACTATATCCTAACGAACATTTTTATATCATCACGGAACCAATGAAAGATTTACCAAAAAACCTTCCTGTTTTAAGAGATTATAATAACTGTCTTTATTTAAAAGAAGATGCTGGAAAAATGCTTGTTGGTATATTTGAACCTAATGCCAAAAATGCTTTTAAAGAAAAAGGCAAAGTGCCAAACGATTTTTCTTTTGGTGAATTT
>Ga0209632_10004163_pt1 | contig 12900 bp, 14 predicted proteins | sample COG_10_FD_184754 | JGI IMG/M metagenome (GOLD analysis project Ga0209632, IMG submission 184754) | Pelagic Microbial community sample from North Sea - COGITO 998_met_10 (SPAdes) (version 2) | ecosystem: Environmental > Aquatic > Marine > Neritic zone/Coastal water | place: Helgoland, sampling...
GTGACGGGCAAATATTGGTCTTGGAAGATATGCTCGGCTTAAACCCGGGCGTTGCCCCTAAATTCGTCAAACTCTACGGCGATCTTGGCGCGCAAATCGAAAAATCCGTTGTAGCTTATGCCGACGAGGTGCGACACCGCAGCTTCCCCGGCGAAGATCACATATATCGCTAGACGATGAGACGCCGCATCTGGACAGGCATGATGATGACAAAAGAATGGCAAAAAATTCTCAGCGTAATTTTCTGCATCATGCTCTGCGCCGGGCCAGGGCTTGCGGGTGCGCCGCAAAAGGGCCCTGTCACCCAATTGCCCATACCGCGTTACGTGTCCCTAAAGACCAGTGAAGGCAATGTGCGGCGCGGACCGTCTCTGAGCCACCGCATTGATTGGATCTTGAAATTGCGCAACATGCCACTGCAGGTGGTGGCAGAACATGGTCATTGGCGCAAAGTGCTCGATTTTGAGGGTGCGGGCGGATGGATCCATTATTCGCTTCTGTCGGGCGGACGCACCGTCATGATCGTGCAGGATCATGTGGATCTGCGCAATCAACCAACGGCTGAAGCCCTAACCACCGCCCGGCTCGAGCGCAACGTATTGGCGCGACTTTTGTCCTGCAAGCCCGATTGGTGCCGACTGTCATCGGCAGGCTACAAAGGCTGGGCCCCAAAGACCGCGCTTTGGGGCGTCACAGAGACTGAGATCTTTGACTAAGCTACAATCCGCGATTGTGCAGCAAGGCAGTAGCATCCGGCAATTTTCCACGAAATGCCACATAGAGCTCTTCTGCATCCACGCTTCCACCGCGGGCCAAAATATTGTCCTGCAAAGCCCGCGCGCGTTCTCTATCAAACGGCCCGCCCGCCTCCTCGAAGGATGCAAAAGCATCCGCATCCATGACCTCTGACCACATGTAGCTATAATATCCGCTCGAATACCCATCGCCTGCAAAAACATGGGCAAATTGTGGGGTTGCATGGCGCATTCCAATCGCCGCAGGCATGCCAATATCCGCCAAAATTTCGGCCTGCCGCAACATGGGATCTTGAGGAGTTGCAGCCTCATGGAAGCTTAAATCCACGAGCGCAGAAGCGATATATTCCACGGTTTGAAATCCCATGTCAAACGTTGCGGCCCCAAGCATACGCTTGAGCAAATCATCCGGCATGACAGCGCCAGTTTGCGCATGAATGGCAAATTTTTGCAGGACTTCAGGCACTTCAAGCCAATGTTCAAACAACTGGCTTGGCAGTTCAACAAAGTCGCGCGCCACAGAGGTACCAGAAACGGCCGAATAGCTGACATCACTCAACATCTGGTGCAGCGCATGGCCGAATTCATGAAACAGGGTACGCGCATCATCGAATGACAAAAGCGCGGGTGACCCGTTAGAGGGTTTGGCAAAGTTGCACACATTAATCACAATGGGCGCGCGTGGACTTGGCCTCTTCCGCTGGCTTTGCAACGCGCTGCACCATGCGCCAGATCTTTTGCCGCTTCGGGCAAAATAATCGCCCATAAACAACGCTATATGCGCTCCGTCGCGGCGCACTTGCCAGACCCGGGCATCCTTATGATGCAACGGCAAAGACAGCTCTTGAAACTTCAAGCCAAACAATCGCTGCGCACAGTCAAATGCCGCTGCTATCATTTGGTCCAATTGCAAATAGGGCTTCAATTCAGCCTCGTCTAGGTCATGATCGGCCTTGCGACGCCTCTGCGCATAATAACGCCAATCCCAAGCCTTAAGCGGGCCATTCAGCCCGTCTTTGGTCATCATTTGGGCCAATATCGCCCCATCCGCCGCCGCCCGCGCCTTGGCCGGACCCCAAACCTGCATCAGCAAATCGCGGACCCGAGCCGGCGTCTTGGCCATCTGTGTTTCCAATTTGAAGTCTGAGAAACTCTCATAACCAAGCAAAGCCGCCTGCTCTTGGCGCAATCGCAGGGTTTCGCTGACAATCTCCCGATTGTCCGTCTCACCACCGTTGGCGCCCCGAGCGGTCCAGGCTTTATATGCCATCTCGCGGAGGTCCCGACGATCGGCAAATTCCAAAAATGGCACGATGAGGGACCGCGATAGGGTCACCACAGGGCCATCAAAGCCTTTCTCCTGTCCTGCAGCTTGAGCCGCCTGCACCACAAAATCAGGCAAGCCCGCAAGATCATCAGCCTTCAAGGGCAAGGCCCAATCCCGTTCGTCAGCCAGTAGGTTTTGCATGAATTTCGTGCCCAAGCTGGCAAGCCGCGATTTGATCTCAGCCATGCGCGCCGCCTCTGCCCCGGTGAGCTTGGCCCCGGCCCGAATGAAGTCCCGGCGCGTTAGCATCAAGACCCGCTCTTGCTCAGCTGACAATCCCATCGACGCACGCCGCGACCACAGATTTTCAATCCGGGCAAACAGCGCGACATCGGACGTCACCGCAGAACTATAGGCCGACAGTTTCGGCGCCAAATCCCGTTGCAGCTCTTCGCGGATGGGCGTGCTATCGGTGCTGGCCAAAGTGTAAAACGCAGCGGCCAGCTGATTGAGCGGCGCTTCGGCCACCTCCTGCGCTTCAATGGTGTTTTCAAAGCTGGGCACCTGTGAACTCTGCGCAATCGCTTGCATGCCAGAGCGCGCTTGAGCCAATGCCACATCCATAGCGGGAGCAAAATCAGCATCTGAGATGGCATCAAAAGGCGCGAGGCCAAAGGGGGTGTTCCAAGGTTCAAGCAGGTTCATATCAAGACAGTCCATCTGAAGAATTTGAGCCACAAATCGGGCAATCTACCCGCGGTTTGGTTTTTATCATACGGTTTTGCGCGTCGAGCACATTGTAGATCGCCATCTGGCCGCGCAGCGATGTGCCGGCATTCAAAATATATTTCAACGCCTCCGCCGCCATCAGGCTGCCGATAATCCCCGGCAGGGCTGCAAAGACCCCGGCCTGGGCACAGCTGGGGGCCAACTCCGGCTTGGGCGCGTTGGGAAACACGCATTGATAGCACGGACCAGAGCGCGCCGGATCAAACAGCGCGACCTGGCCTTCCCATTGGCTCAAAGCTCCGCTGACCAAGGGTTTTGCACGCGCCACGCAGGCTGCGTTCACCACATAGCGCGTCTCGAAATTATCCGTGCCATCCAGAACGATGTCATATTGGCCAACCAGCTCTTCGGCACGCGTGTCGGTGAGACGATGATTGTAGCTGTTCACCGCCACATAGGGATTCAAATCACCAATGGCCCGGGCCGCAGAGGTAACTTTAGCTCGCCCAATATCCATGTCGCGGTGAATAACTTGCCGGTGTAGATTACTGGGTGCCACGGTGTCATCATCAACAACACCAATGGTGCCAATGCCGGCGGCCGCCAGATATTGCAGTGCGGGTGCGCCAAGCCCGCCTGCCCCAATCACCAAGACCTTAGCGCCGCGCAGCCGCATCTGCCCGGCCCCGCCAATCTCTGGCATAACGATGTGTCGGGCATAGCGGTCCAGCTCAGCGGCCGACATTGCTGCATCAGCACCAGATACGGCCGGTGCCGCACGTGTCTTTAATTTGCGCAGACCTTGCCGATAGATCCAAATAATTGACGCAAAAGCAGCAATGATTGCCCAGAGCTCCCACGAACCGCCTGTGTTACTGCGCAACGGATGACCATCAGGCAAAATCAGATGAGCTAAAATCACCCCCACAAATACCACCGCAATCATGCCCCAGCGTTGCCGTTTTGGCGCGCTCATGGCCCAGCCAATGACCCAAAGAACCGCACAAATTGTGCCGACAAGGATCATGAGCCACGTCCTGTGGAGCCAAACCCACCTGCACCACGCGCCGTTGTGTCCAGCTCTGACACAAGAGCAAATGCCGCCTGAACCACCGGGGCCACGACCATTTGCGCAATTCGGTCTCCATGACGTATCTGAAAGGCTTCAGTGCCCGTATTGAGCAAAATCACACCCAACGCGCCTCGATAGTCACTGTCGATCGTACCGGGTGCATTGGCCAATGTGATCCCGTGTTTCAAAGCAAGCCCAGATCTGGGGCGAATTTGCACCTCATAGCCCGCTGGTATAGCCAGGCGCAGCCCGGTGCCAATCAACAATCGTGCGCCCGGCTGAACAATTGCATCCCCTCGATCGAGAAAATTGGCGCGCAGATCTGCGCCAGCGGCACCCGGGGTGGCATAGGCCGGCAGGCCAAAGCTGGCATCGGCCCCCTCCTCCCAGTTCATCTCAATGACAGGGTTCACGTCAAAGCATCCGCGATGCGCTGCGCCAACCGGCGCGCGACATCGATCTTAGGCATCTCATCCCAGGTCTCGGCGCCCGCCTTATCGATGAGGGTAATTTTGTTATGTGCCCCGCCCATGATGCCGGTCTGGGGGGTCACATCATTGGCGACGATCCAATCGCAGCCCTTGCGCAGGCGCTTTGATGTTGCATTGTCGATCACATGCTCCGTCTCTGCCGCAAAGCCCACAACCAATTGCGGCCTCAGCTCATGCGCTGAAACACGCGCAAGAATGTCTGGGTTTTCGGCAAATTGCAAAACTGGAAGAGCGCCAGAAGACTGCTTCTTGATCTTTTGGCCATGGGCATCCGCCATACGCCAATCGGCCACCGCCGCCGTAAAAACCGCCGCATCCGCGGGCAAGAGCCCCTCAACCGCAGTCAACATCTCTTGCGCAGTTTGGACCGGATGCACATCAACGCCCGTGGGCGGCGGCACACGCGCGGGGCCGGTGACAAAGCTGACCCGTGCACCGAGATTACGTAAGGCCGCTGCCAGAGCTGTGCCCTGCGCACCAGAAGAGCGATTGGCGATATAGCGCACGGGGTCAATGGGCTCATGGGTGGGCCCCGAGGTGACCAGCACATGACGCCCCGAAAGCGGACCGTTGCGGAAAAAGCCCACAACCCGCGCCAAAATCTCATCAACTTCCGCCATGCGACCCGGGCCATATTCGCCGCAGGCCATCTCGCCGTCATTGGGGCCAATGATCTGCACCCCATCCTCTTGCAACCGCTTCAAATTGCGCTGCGTGGCGGGGTGCTGCCACATGCGCACATTCATCGAGGGGGCAATCATCACAGGTGTATCCGTGGCCAAAAGCAGGGTCGTGGCCAGATCATCCGCCATGCCCTGCGCCATTTTGGCCATAATTTGTGCCGTGGCGGGTGCCACCAAAACAAGGTCTGCGGCGCGCGACAGTTCTATATGGCCCATCTGGGCCTCCTCGGTCAGGTCAAACAGCTCCGTGAAGACCTTAGAGCGCGCAAGGGCCGCTATTGAGAGGGGGGTTACGAATTGCGCGCCAGATTGCGTCAAGACGGGCGTGACACGCGCGCCTTGCGCAGTCAAACTGCGAATCAACTCCGGAAGCTTCACCGCAGCGATGCCACCAGAGATGATTAAAAGAATGTGTTTTTCGTTCATGGTCTACAGTTACGCAGCCAGACCTCGCTCTGCAAGGTCTGGTACAGGCAAAAAGATCATTGAAAAAATGCGCTTGCCTCCGGGGCCTGAGTTTCCAGCGCCAGGCGCATTTTCTTAAACGCAGCCGCTTCCACCTGTCTGATCCGCTCTTTCGACAGACCTAATTCTTCGCCTAGGCTTTCCAAAGTGCGCGGCACCTCAATCAACTTACGCTCCCGCACGATATATCTTTCGCGATCATTGAGCACGCTCATCGCCTGCAAGAGCCACTTGCGGAGTGCCTCTTGGTCATGGTCAAGCTCAACGATTTCTGCGGCCTGCGCGCTGTCATCTGGCAGCGCATCAATCCATTCGCGGCCTTCGTCTTCGGTCGATTGCGTCGCGTTGAGCGAAAAATCAGAGCCAGACAAGCGTCCGTCCATCATCTCCACATCATGCAATGGCACACCCAAATCCTGCGCAATCAATTGCTGCAATTGGTGCCGGTCCAGGGTTTGACCGACGTTATTCGCATCGCGCTCAATCCGCGCCTGGATGCGGCGCATATTGAAGAACAGGGATTTTTGCGGGCTCGTGGAGCCCGTACGCACCATCGACCAATTGCGCATGACATATTCTTGGACACAGGCCTTGATCCACCACACCGCATAGGTTGAGAACCGCACACCACGGTCAGGGTCAAATTTCTCGGCCGCTTTCATCAGACCAAGCCCGGCCTCTTGGATCAAATCTCCCATAGGCGCGCCATAGCGTTTAAATTTTGCCGCTTGCGAAATCGCCAATCGCATATAGGCATTAATCAATCGGTGAAGGCTTTGCTCGCAGCGTTCATCACGCCAAGCATAGGCCAATTTCAATTCCGTTTCAGCGTCAAGCATCTCCGCTTTCATAGCAGTGCGCGGAAGAAAATTCTCGGTGCGGCCGTCTAAAGGCATCGGTTCGCCTCCCAATCAGAAAAAGATGAAAAACTTGTTACTCTCTTCTTACGCAGGTACATGCAGAATGGATCACTCTTGGGGACACAATGCCTGCAGAAAACAAATCTCCAGCCCTACGCCTGGTGCTTGGTGGCGCAAATTCCGGCAAATCACGGATTGCCGAACAGTTGGTTGTCGCCACCGGCCGGCCTCGGCGCTATATCGCAACTGCGCAGGCCTGGGATGATGAAATGCGCGTCAAAATTGCGCAGCACCGCCTGCAACGCGGACCAGATTGGACCACCGTAGAGGCGTCGCTGGATCTTGCCGAGGCTCTGGCGGCGGCTCAGCCAGACGAAATTATCCTGCTCGATTGCGTCACGCTGTGGCTGAGCAACCTCATGATGGCCGAGCGAGATATTCAAAGCGCATGTGCCGCGCTTTGCGAGGGTCTCGCCCAAGCCCCCTGCCCGGTTATTGTGGTCAGCAATGAAGTTGGTCAGGGCATTACACCAGACAATGCGATGGCGCGGGCCTTTGTCAAACACCAAGGCCACCTCAATCAAGATCTCGCCCAGCTGGCGCAGGAGGTGATCTTCGTCACCGCCGGCATCGCGCAAATTCTCAAGGCTGCGCCATGAGCGATTGGTTTTGGATTAGGCACGGCCCGACCCATGAAAAAAATTTCACCGGATGGCGCGACGTGCCCGCCGATCTGTCTGACCGCGCCTTAATCGGCCGCCTAAATGCGTATTTGCCATCTGAGGCTGTGGTGGTCTCCTCTGATCTGATCCGCTCTGTCACCACCGCCGATGCCTTTGCAGGCGCGCGGCACCGCCTGCCACACGAAGCGGGCCTCAGAGAGTTTGATTTCGGCGATTGGGATGGGCGGCACTGGTCAGATGTTGCGCAGACTGATCCAAAATTGAGCCGCGATTATTGGGAAAAACCCGGCACTATCATGGCGCCAAATGGAGAAAGCTGGAACATGGCCGCCGCCCGCGCCCACCCGGTGGTCGACCGGTTGAATGCGGCCCACAAAAGCATCATCGCCGTGGCGCATTTCGGTATCATCCTAACCCAGGTCCAGCGCGCCCTTAATACCAGCGCCTACGCTTGCCTTGCCCATAAAATCGACAATTTCAGCATCACCCATCTGCGCGAAGACGCGGGTGAATGGCAGGTTGTCTGCATCAACCACTTGCCATGACTTCATAGCGCCGCATCGACAGATTCATCTTTCGTAAACCATCTTCTCCTATGCTCCCAGGACTCGTAACCATACAGGGCATAGCCGATGGTGGCCGTTACCTATACTGTTGCATTTCACTGGGTGGAGGCCCGGCCAGTCGAGGTGCAATGCGCATTGGCGCCGAGCCTGCCGAGTTTTCAAATAGTCGGGCTGGCCAACAAAGCTGTCAGTGAGGCGCGCGAGCGGGTACGGGCTATGCTGGATGCCCTGTCGATTGCCCTTCCCTCCAAACGGATCACGGTGAACCTGTCGCCCGCATATCTGGTCCACTGCTGGATCAGTTTGATTTGCATGTCGATGTACCGCCTGTCGCCTACAGCGATCTCGAACTGCCCTGCGACAGCGCGCCAAGTGCCGAAGTGGCGCTGCGCATCACCGCGGCGCGCACACGACAATCCGAGAGATATTCCAAAATTCCGCACTGAATGGTCAATGCAGATGCGGAGGGAGCCGTGTTGCAGACATTCGCAAAACCCAACGCAGATGGCCAAGCGCTTTTGATCGAAATTGCCGAACGGTTTGGCCTAACAGCCCGGGGCTATCACAGGGTCATGCGGGTGGCGCGCACCATTGCGGGCCTGGCTGGCAGTGAGGTGGTTGAACGGGCCCATATTGCCGAGGCCGCCAGCTTCCGGCTGGCTGCGGGGCGCGGCCCGTCTCAGCCGCGCAAAAGCCGAAAAGCCGCAGCCGCAGCCCAGCCAGAAAAAATGGCAATGGCCAATGAAAGTAGCCCATAAACAACGGGGCGCTCGTGGGCCAAATTATACAGCCAACGCTCGATGCCAACCTTCTGCACATCAATTGACGTCTGATACTGCGACACAACCTCGCCGTCGCGCGTGAGGAAAATACGCGCCAAATAGGCTCCCTCAACCAAATTTGACGGCAGGGAAACAGAGGTCGAAAACAAAGTTTGCTCTTGCAGCTGCACCGAACCAGGCAGCATTTGATAAAGACCCTGCTCTTCGCGCACGCGCACCAAAGCTTCGGTAAATTGATCTTTATTGTTGGTGCTGGGGGGGATTGTCACTGCACGGATCAACTGGCGCACCGAGATTTGATGCCACAGATCAGATGCCTGACTGACAACTTGGTCAAAGGGCCCGGTCGTGGCCACAGCGTAAAAACTGGGCGCCAAATCAACATCAAAAGCCTCAACATTGACCCAGATCCCCAAGCGTTTGTCCTTACGGCGCACCGTGACCGGGTCGCGTGGACTGGCGATGGTGACTACAACATCGAGATCACCGGCCGAACTGGCCACAGTTTCATGTTTCAGGGCACCGAAGATTAAGATCTCCGAACCATTAAAAAACGCAGTAATGCCAATTTCGTTTTTCGACATGCCCAGAACAATATCCTGTGCCGAAACCGGGCCAGCCAGGGCTAGCAGGACGAGAAGAACTCTTGCGAAAAAACCTTGCATCAATGGCCTCCTACAACGCCGAGGCTGAACAGCTCGGAGGGTTCCACAATCAGGTCAAACGCCAGCTTGGCGCAAACAAGTAGCACCATAAGCGCAAGAAGGATGCGCAGCTGCTCTGCTTTGAGCTTGGCGCCAATCATCGTTCCGAATTGTGCGCCGATCACCCCTCCGATCAAGAGCAATACCGCCAGCACCATATCCACCGTGTAGTTGGTGGTGGCGTGCAGCATAGTGGTAAACGCCGTCACGAAAATGATCTGAAACAGCGATGTGCCCACCACAACTTTTGTTGGCATACCCAGCAGGTAAATCATCGCCGGAACCATCACGAAACCACCGCCCACGCCCATGATCGCCGCCAAGACTCCAACGGCAACGCCGACAACGATGGGTGGGATTATGGAGATGTACAGACCCGACACCCGGAACCGCATTTTAAACGGCAAAGCATGCACCAAACCGCGTTTTTTGCGCGGCTTGACCACGGCCACCTGTTTCGATTTCCGCAGCGCGCGCAGGCTTTCGGCGAACATTAAGCTGCCAATGACCCCTAAAAACAGCACATAACACAATTTAACCAGAAGATCGACTTGGCCCAAACTTTTGAGGTAATTGAACACAACCACCCCAAGCGCAGCACCGACCAACCCGCCGATGAGCAGCACACCGCCCATTTTGAAATCCACCGTCTTGCGTTTCACATGCGCCAACACGCCCGAGAACGAAGAGGCCACAATTTGATTGGCTTCGGTCGCAACGGCCACCGCAGGGGGGATGCCGATAAAAAACAAAAGCGGTGTCATCAAGAAGCCACCGCCAACGCCAAACATGCCAGACAGGATCCCGACCATCCCACCGAGACCCAGCAGGAGAAAAGCGTTCACAGAGACTTCAGCAATGGGCAGATAGATATACATGCCGCCGCATAGCCCTAACGCTGGTGTCCGGCAAGGGCTTGCAAGGGCGCGGTGCGAAATCTGCGCTCAAAACGCGCATTTGGCCTTATCATCACCTAAAATTTGGCCTTATTTCTCTTTGACGTAAGCCACCCCACCAGAACGGGGCGGAATCGCCTTACCGACGAAGCCTGCGAGGACCACAACGGTCAGCACATAGGGCAGCGATTGGATGAAAACCACCGGGATCTTGATCGTACTGCCCAGACCTGCGCTCAAATTGCTCAGGGTTATCAAGGTCGCCACAATGGCAAGCCCCAAGCCCAGACCTCCCAAAACGATGCGATCAAGCACGGTTTTGTTTCGCACATAGGCGAAAAGGCCACATCCAAGCGCCAGAAGCACCCCGCTCATCACCCAAGCCGGCAGGAGAATGTTTTGGAAGCGGTTGTCGACCGCAAAGAAAAACCCAAACAATAAACACGCACCCAGCGCATACCATGGCCGCCACTTGGCGAAGATCAAAGCAGCCAGAGCGATGAACCCGCGGCCAGCAGACATATCTTTGACAAAACCGGCTTGCAAAGCCGTGGCCATGTAGGCTCCAGCAATTCCACATAAAACTCCGCAGATGCCAACCGCGGCGTAACGCAGCCCCACGACAGAAATCCCCGCCGTATCCACCGCAGCCGGGTTTTCTCCTACAGCGCGCAAGCGCAAGCCAAAGCGGGTTTTATATAAAACGAACCAAGTCAACGGCACCATCAAAAGCGCCACATATACCAGCAAAGAATGCCCTGAAAGCAGCTCAGAATAGAGCTGCATGAAAGGCCCAGCCTGCGAAATTTCTTTCGCCGGCACGGCACCAGGCAGGTTGAGGGGTTCAAAACGTCCGCCAGAGAGGAGCGGCGGCGTGCGCCCACCTTGGCCAAACCAATCTTGCGAAATCACCACCGTTAATCCGGCGGCCAAAAAGTTGATCGCAACGCCAGAAATGATTTGATCGCCGCGCAGGGTAATCGAGGCCAGCCCATGAATGGCAGACAGCAACAGCGAGGCGCCAATACCAGCCAAAAGCCCCAACCAGACCGATCCAGTTGCCGCGGCAATCGCCGCCGATAAAAAAGCTGCTGCCAGCATTTTTCCTTCAAGGCCAATGTCAAAAATACCAGCCCGCTCCGAAAACAATCCGGCAAGGCAGGCCAGTAGCAGCGGCGTGGCCAAACGCAGTGAGCTGTCTAAAACTTGTAAGAGCGTGAGAAAATCCATAGCCTCTACCCTCTCCGCCGCAGGCTTAAAAACAAGCGCTCAAGCGGGCCTCGAACCATTAAGGTCAGAGCGCCAGTGAACAAAATCACCAAGGCCTGGATCACCACAATCAACTCCCGCGGAATTTTCGTCCAGAGCGCCAACTCGGCGCCGCCTTGGTACAAAAAGCCAAACAGCAATGCGGCAAGCAACACCCCAAGCGGGTGACTGCGACCCATCAAAGCCACAGCGATACCAATAAAGCCGGCCCCTTCGGTGAAGTTCAAAATCAACCGCTCACTTTCACCCTGCGTTGTGTTGATGGCCATCATGCCTGACAAAGCACCCGAAATCATCATGGCCACCATAATGATTTTCACCGAGCCAATCCCTGCATAGCGCGCTGCGGGTTCAGATTTTCCCATAGCGCGAATTTCATAGCCCAGAGGCGAGCGCCAAATTAAAAACCAAACCAAAACACAGGCCACCAATGCGAGGAAAAAGCTAACATTCGCCGGGGCAGCGCGAAACATTTTGTCAAATCCCATGAGACTGGCCATATCCTCAAAGGTTGGCAAATGGGTGCTGGCTGGGAAGTTTGCTGTGGCCGGATCCATGCTGCCCTTGGGTTTTAGCGCACCTACCAAGAAAAAATTTAAAACCCCTGCCGCAATGAAATTGAACATGATGGTTGTGATGACGATGTGACTGCCGCGTTTGGCCTGCAAATAGGCCGGCAGTCCAGCCCAGATCATACCAAAGACGGCTGCACCGAGTGAGGCGCCAATGATTGCAAAGCTCCAATGCGGCCATGGGATGAACAGGCAGACAAGCGCCACACCAAGACCGCCCATCATTGCCTGCCCTTCACCACCAATGTTGAATAAGGCGGCGTGAAACGCCACAGAGACCGCAAGCCCAGTGAAGATAAAGTTGGTGGTATAGTAGAGCATATAGCCCCATCCCGAAGATCGCAGCAGCGTGCCCTCGATCATAAGCTTGAGCGCGGCAACAGGGCTTTCGCCGATGGCCAATATCAATAAAGCCGACAAAAGCGCAGCGATGATCAGCGAAATCAGAGGGACAAGAACCACATCAGCCCATTTTGGCATTACACCCATAATTGCGCTCCACAGTTTTGCACGGCAGTTTGGCTTAGACTCACGAGGGGGCCTCCCCTGTCACACCGGCCATTAAAAGGCCAAGCTCTTTTTCATTGGTTTTCGTCGGATCACGTTCGCCCATGATCTGGCCGTCAAACATCACCGCGACGCGGTCAGAGAGCGAGAGAATTTCGTCAAGCTCCACAGAAACCAGCAAGATCGCCTTGCCCTGATCGCGCAGCGCAACAATTTGTTGATGGATAAATTCAATGGCGCCGATATCGACCCCGCGTGTAGGTTGTCCAATCAAAAGCAAGTCGGGATTGCGCTCAATCTCACGCGCAAGAACAATCTTTTGTTGATTGCCGCCAGAGAAATTTTGAGCCGTCAAATTAGGATTGGGCGGGCGCACATCGAAGCGTTGCATTTTCGCAGCGGTCTCCGCCTTAATCGCCGCGTTGTCCATAAAAAAGCGATTGGCCTGATGCGCCGAATCGCGGTGATAGCCGAACACGGCGTTTTCCCAGGCCGTAAAGTCCATGATCAGACCTTCGCGTTGGCGATCCTCGGGCACATGGGCAATGCCATTGGCCCGCCTGGATTGTCCATCGCTATCCGCGCCCGTCAAATCCAAG
>Ga0209632_10004168_pt1 | contig 12892 bp, 9 predicted proteins | sample COG_10_FD_184754 | JGI IMG/M metagenome (GOLD analysis project Ga0209632, IMG submission 184754) | Pelagic Microbial community sample from North Sea - COGITO 998_met_10 (SPAdes) (version 2) | ecosystem: Environmental > Aquatic > Marine > Neritic zone/Coastal water | place: Helgoland, sampling...
ACAACTTAAAGGGCGCTCAAGGGGACACTAACAATTTAACAACTTAACAGATCGGGGTGACTTCTTGATTACAGTAATCCGATGCTATGGGTTCGACTTAAGTTGTTAAATTGTTAGTGTCCCTACTTATATCTAGACCAACTCCCCCCGCCTATTGGGCGCGGGGAGTTTCTGAGTCGGATGCCGCAACCGCAGCCCCTGTGCCATATTCCGGCACGTTTCTCTGGTAAACGCGCCAATAGTGCCACTCCTCAGTGATGTATTCGTTCCCACCGTCAGCCATCTCTTTCACAAGAGCGTCTCTCCCCCCTCGCAATCGAGCAACCTCGGCCCGGTCTTGGATCAATGCCACAGTCATTTCGTAGATCTTTCCGCCAATCTTCAGGCGCACACGTGGATCTCGCTCGACGTTCCTCCACCACGCCTTGCCGTATGGGAACTCTTTGTTCAATCTGAATGTTTGCGCACTCGACTGCAGGTAGAGTTTGTCTCCACGCGGAACCAGTAGGACCGTGACGGAGTGGGGGATGCCGTACCAGGTACGAGTCTCAAGCTCGGTGGCGTTCTGGCTGAAGGCGTCGCTGTACTGGTCGACCCAGTCCCAATTCGTCACCGCCTCATGAACAACCTCCCCCGCCAACCACAATCCTGGCCTGGCCGACCGGCTGGCATTGAGGTATTCCTCGGCACTGGGATGTCCTGGCGCCAGCCCGGTCACGCGCAGCGTCAAAAGTGTCCCCACCATGAGGACGCCGACTACCAGTAAGCCAATCTTCAACGGCTTCATCATCTTCGTTCTCCCTGCGGATTCATGGATCGCTCGGCAGTGCGCCTGACTATCTGGCTATCCCATACTTATCGTGGACAACTCTATATTAATGAGTACGGCACGGCAAATGGGTTTGTGAACTTCCCGCTCTTTGCAAGATTCTTTCTATTCTGAAAAATTAGCTTTCTAAATGTTCAAAATTGGTCGAGGTTTCAGGTATTTTTTAAGTAGGAAATCTTAGTAACATCCTTTGTAACACCGGCAATATCTGAACCCAACGTATTCATAATGTCAGCTAGTTATATTCCCAAACCAACTCCCTCTGCCAGACTATAATTGTAAGGCAACAACCATTACTTTTTTGTAACACTCTAAGTCACATTGGTTAGTCAGATGTTCGCTCTCTTCTACCAAATTCAATCACTTACTCTGCAGGCTCAACTCCTTCTATACCACCAAATTGAAACTCGATCACTTTGATGGTGGTCGGGTTTTTATTGAATACGAATTGAGGTTAGTGATTAACAAATCAAAGTACTCTGCGGTTCCCCCAGTAAAACCGATCGTTTTAGTGAGAGGCATTTCGCCTCTGGTATTCTAACGATTAAGTTGTGGGTGTCCCGTTTGTTCCTTATTATGGGCGAACAAACACAAAGCCAGACGACACTCGATTATGCGTAAAATTCTATTTCCAGTTTTAATTTTCCTGCTAAGCGCCTGCACACCTCAGGATGAAAGATACAAGATCGGGCATATAAGTACGCGTCTGGGGGATCTCTATATTTGGCTTTATCAGGAGGTACCTGTGCACCGACAAAATTTTATTGATCTGGCGGATGCAAGTTACTGGGATGATTACACCTTTAATCGCGTCATCGAAGGTTTTGTCGCTCAGGGTGGTTGCCCAGACACGCCCGAAGGGTTTGCCTACTCAATTCACTTATTAGAGCCAGAATTTCAGCCACACTTAAGACATGTCTACGGCACTTTCGCCGCCGGCAGAGATAACAATTCCGGCAAGCTATCTGCGGGTTGTCAGTTCTATGTGGTGCATAACGCAGAAGGGATTCCCAGGTTGGACGACAACTACACGATTTATGGTCATGTGTTCGACGGTATGGACGTGGTCGACAAGATTGTTGCCGTGGAAACCGACGACTCAGATGAGCCATTAGTGAGCATTGAATTGGATGTGAATGTGATCGAAATGACGCGAGCTGAGATTGAGGCTTCTGGATTTACTATTCCTTAGAAAAGCCGGCATACAAATTTGTCCCTGTTCGTTTTGTACCACCCAATCCCAAATTTTGGTGCCTATGAATGGATTGTTCGCGCTTAAGGAAAAAGATATAGTTTCGTACTTAATAATGAGAAAAGCCGGTAACTATGGAAGAGGCAAAATACATTTTCGTACTGCAGTTTCTGCTGGCCGCACTGGCTCTAGGATCAAGCGGAATTCAGGCTCAGGAAGTCAACTACGACGAGGCAAAAGTACCGGCTTATACGCTTCCTGACCCTTTGTTGCTAACAGATGGTTCACCCGTCACCGACGCCTCTATTTGGCGAGATCATCGCCGGCTTGAAATCCTTCGTCTCTTCGAACAACAGGTCTACGGTAAAACACCAGATCAGGCGGTGACGCTGCGATTCGAGACCAAATCGGTTCATACGGGTGCATTCAACGGCATCGCCACGCGCAAGGAAATTACCGTCTACTTTACTGAAGACGACAACGGTCCCAGCATGGACCTTCTCGTTTATTTACCCAGCGACCGAGTCGAACCAGTCGCCACGTTCCTTGCACTCAATTACTACGGCAATCATTCGATTCACCCCGATCCCAATATTACGCTTTCCTCGAGCTGGATGCGCCCCCGAGAAGAGTTCGGCGTAATTGACAATCGAGCTACGGAAGCTGCGCGGGGAGTGCGCGCTTCACGCTGGCCTGTTGAACACATCCTCGAGCGCGGCTATGGCCTAGCAACCGTCTACTATGGTGATATCGACCCCGACTTCGACGATGGCTTTCAAAACGGCGTCCATCCTCTGTTCTATGACCAAGGCCAGACCGCTCCAGCGGCGCACGAATGGGCCTCCCTCGGTGCATGGGCCTGGGGCATGAGCCGCGCGATGGACTATTTCGAGACTGATGCCGACATTGATGCCGAACGCATTGCAGTTATGGGACATTCGCGCCACGGCAAAGCGGCTCTCTGGGCAGGGGCGCAGGACGAGCGCTTCGCATTAGTGATCTCTAACAACTCAGGCAGCGGTGGTGCGGCACTCTCGCGGCGACGCTTTGGCGAAACAGTCGAGAGAATCAATACCGGTTTTCCACACTGGTTTGCAGGCAACTTTAAACAGTATAACGACAAGGAGAATACCCTACCTGTAGATCAGCATATGCTGCTGGCCCTGATAGCCCCGCGCCCAGTCTATGTCGCTAGCGCCATAGAAGATCGATGGGCCGATCCGCGCGGTGAATTCCTTTCTGCCCGTCACGCTGATCCCGTCTATCGCCTACTCGGCACGGACGGCATAGCCACGCAACAAATGCCTGGCATATCGCAGCCCATCCTCAGCACCATCGGTTATCACGTTCGCCGCGGCGGGCATAACGTGACGACATATGATTGGGAGCGATTTATGGATTTTGCCGATCGGCATTTACAGCACTGAGAGGGCGGACTAGGGGACACTAAAAAGATAACAACTTAACAGATCGAGGTGGCTTCTTGATTACAGTAATCGAATGCTAGGGGTTAGATTTAAGTTGTTAAATTGTTAAATTGTTAGTGTCCCTACTTACTCACTCCTATTCCCTACTCCAGAGCAAACACCCAGAGCGCCGCCGGGTCCTGACTTGCTGGCACAAATCCAGTAAACCGGTTCTGTAATCCTAACCAAACACCCGTGTGAATATTCAGCTGCCCCGCAACAATCGCTATATATTGTTTCCCATCCACACTGTAAGTAATGGGAAATGCAGCCGGAATAGAACCAAGCGTTGTCTCCCATAAAATTTCGCCAGAGCGTTGATCAAATGCCTTAAAGGTATTATCGAGATAGCCAAGAAACACTAGCCCCCCAGCGGTGGCTAAACTCGCAGATGCGGGTACGACTTCCTGTCGGTACTGCCATGCTAATTCCCTGGTCTTAAGATTGATTGCCTGCAAGCGACCGTAGTTGCCATCGGTGTCGGGGACCGGCCGGGTATCTGCACGTAGCCCAGTTGAGAGTAGGGTACCCGTATCGTCAAGCAGCGTGTCCATACAGACTTCGAAGATAGGCACGAACAGGAAACCAGTATCGTTGTTAATAGAAGAAGCGTGCCAATTGCGCCCACCTTGGTAGTAAGGGCAGACCGTTCGAACTTCTTCCGGATCGGGGAAGACATTGGGGTTGGGGATTTTTTCTCCAGTGACAGGGTTTATCGCGCTAAAGAGATTTTGGATGCCGGGATCGACTGAAAACAGATACTCGCCGGTTGCCGCATCTAAGGCATCGAACAGTGCGGGCTTGCCTGCGGTGACTATTACCTTTCTCATTTCGCCATCGACTTCCAACTCGACTATGGAGCGCTCAAAAATCCAGTCCAGGTCGAACTGATCGTTGGCTACATGCTGGTAATGCCAAACGAGCTCACCGGTAGCAGGGCGTAGCGCCAAAGTTGTGTTCGTATAGAGCGCATCATTGTTTACATCACCCACGCTTAGTGAATAAAGCAGAGGGCCGGTATTGTAAGTAGGCGACACGCCATAAAAAACAAGATCAAGTTCGGCATCGTAGGCGCCGGTATTCCAGACTGACCCACCCTGCCGCTCCTCAAGAGGAATATTATTCCAGGTGTTACCACCGGGCTCGCCTTGTCTGGCCAGCGTATTAAAGCGCCAGGTTTCAGTTCCTGTTTCCAAATCGATGGCAAAGATAAAGCCTCCACCGGGAACAAAAGAAGCTGTCATTCCTTGAATGACCTGCCCACCTGCGATAGTTGGCGCACTTCTTAGCGCGTAACCGGTGGCCTCTCCTGTCTCTACCGCATGATCCCAAATGACTTCGCCGGTTCGAGCGTTAAGTGCCACCATATGCAAATCTGATGTTGGCACTAGAACTTTGTCTTCATAGAGCGCAATGCCAAACTTATGGCTGGTAGATGCGTCTCCGTCATGGGTGTAACGCCAAAGCAGCTCGCCATTGGTAGCGTCCAATGCCAATACGACATCGCCCGCACTGTAGAGAAACATGATGCCGTCATGGACCAAAGGTGTCGGCATGTTGTTACCTGCCGTTATTTCCTGGTGCCAGGCTAGCTCCAGATCAGCTACTGTTTGTTGGTTGATTTGGTCGAGATTAGAAAAACCGAGATTATCGTAAGTGCGGCGCCAGGTTACCCAATCGGAATCAGGGGGATTCTGTAGGACTGCATCGGTGACAGAAGAATAGTCACGCAGCAAGGGAATAGAATTAGCGTCAGCCGTAGCGGACTCTAATGAACTCGCTGCATTACTGCCATAGCGTTGCAGAATTCCACCAGAATTTTCTACTGGCTCGGTCTCTTCATCCTGATGGGCAAAGCTTGTCGCGCAAGACAATGTCAGCACGATGGATCCAGCGAGAAGCTTCAGTGTTAGTTGCTTCATTCTATTCCCCAGTTGGTACTGTCCATTATGAAAATTTAGTGAATAAGGAACACTATTATCCTTGGGTAGTTAGTCGACGACTGCAATGCGAGCGAACAGTCGGGAGTCGAACTTTATTCATCTGAAGATTGTGAATCTTCAAAGCGCTTGCCGCGTAGCAAATTTTTCATACCATAATTACCCTCGTGACAGGCATACTCATAAAGCTGCCCTGCTACCTTGGTCAGGGGAATAATCGCGGTAACTTTATCCGTGAAAGTGCCAGGATCATCGATGGTAAATTCATAGTCGACTGAATCGAAGCTGTTGCGCGTGAATTTTTCAGTTAGCACTGTTTGCGAGTTCGTTCCCACGAAGCTGTAGTTAAGCGATTGGCGCAGGCCATTGAAATTTTTGGTTTCCACAACTAATGTGTCGCCTTCGTACCAGCCTCTGGAATCCCCAGACCACAATCGAATATCGTCTGACAAATCTGGCTTCTCCCCCAATGGGATGATGCGGGCATCGTGGATCATTTCTGTCAGGATAACGGCAGTGTTCTTGCTTTGGATGATTTGCACATTGTTATTGTAAAGGCTAGGCGTGAACGGAGGCCCTGAGTTGAAGCCTACTATGCAGCGTTCTGATAGACCCCGATCTTCAGGCCCATCTTTAGCAATGCCACCTACCAGAGTTCGCACCGGGCGAGTACTCGGCGTGTCCTCACCCAGAGTGTCGAATTGCCGTGGAACGCCTTCAACCGTTGCTGGTAAGCGACCATTCTCGGGGTAGACAATAAGCGATGTTCTGACTGTGTCTCCAATGCCCGCACTCTCAAACCAGAAGTCGTTATAACCACCGGGGTCTGTTCCGACATCGGGCACATCCGGGTCTACTATTAGTTCCGCAGCCGCTGCATCCGCAGCTGCGGCAGCAGTGATTTGTCGCTCTTTCTCTTCTTCTATTTGTTTTACCGTGAGAAATTCCTGATTACCGAAGCGCGAGGGCCGCTCCATGGGAATGCTGGTGGCAAAATTCCATACGCCTTGCAGGTCTGGTTGTCCGTATTCAGTGCGAGCTACTTCGTAGTCGTCAGTCGACTGCGCCATAGCCAAGCCATTGAAAGCGGTAACTAATGAAAGCATCAAGAAAAGTTGGGTTCTCATAGCATGCTCCGATAATGCCGAATGGAGAGATCACGATAGTGCTTAAAGTTTCCAGAATCAAGTAATTAAGGACGCACACTCGGACAAGGGGACACTAACAAGATAACAACTTAACAGATCGAGGCGGTTTCTTGATTACAGTAATCAAATGCTATGAGTTGGACTTAAATTGTTAAGTTGTTAGTGTCCCTACTTATATCAATTCCAAACGCTGTGGAACACTGACATTGACATGTCACGAATTAAGGTTTGGCCAAAAGCAAAAGCACCTGGGGTTGTTGACATCATTTGTGGACAGACCAGCATGTAGGATCGCTCTGTTGGATAGAAAAAACCTTGGGTCAGCGCGTAGCCTCCCCAGTGACTCATATCACTATGGTCGCTCGTTTTATACTCTTGTAAAGTACGGCCATCTCCATGCGCGGTTGCCCAACCGAAATTGAATGATTTCGGGAACGGGCTATCATCACCCGCTACCCCAAATGATTTAGCTAGAGAGGTATTCAATTGAAGGTTTTCGAATCGCCCCTTACACAAGGTCGCAATACCTTGTTCGCTCAACAGGCGCTCTCCTTTTTTGGATAATCCGCCATGAAGAAGCATGTCGTAGAATTTGGAATAATCATGGGCGGTCATGATTGTGCCCGTATCTCCACTCTCATAGAGTCTAGGTCCAGAAAAATGTGCTGTTTGGTTCGTCACATATTTCGTTCCTTCAGGGTAGCATTCCTGCTCTTCTGCTATTTTAGTAGATAACCCGCTCTCGTCTAAGAGCGCACCATAAAGAGTTGGTATCCGATCTATTCTCCGATCATCGTCCGCAAGGAAAAATGCCGCATCATTCATATCTAGAGGCTCAAATAAAAGCTCGGACATAATTTCGGAAAACTTCTTGAACTCTCCTCGGCTTCTTTCATAAAGTATTTCTATTATTCGCCCGAGGACAGTCGCGCCATGACCATACGAAAACTCACCCGGTTCGCATGTTAAAACCCCAGCATTGCCAATAATATCTACAAAATCTCGAAGGGATAAATTGGCGCCTAAAATCGATGAGCTGCGATACACTTCCGGATGTAATTTTTGCCTCAAGGCATTCGCGACCAATCCTGCATTTCTATCACACACTCCGCCACCAAAAAGAGAGTCATATTCAGAAAATAAATCATACTCAATGCCAGCCGATTCGCTCATTAAATGTTTGATCAGCATTGGTTTTTCTGATTTCTTTCTATTAAAACCCAAATTTAAATTTTCGCCGGTAAGGATACTTTTGTAATCAATAGTTTCTGCTCCATCAGCACTATCCACCACTATCTCCCAAGAGCGATCAAAGGACGGAATAAATTTACTTACTGGGTCGTCGAAATTAAAAAGTTCCTCTTCGTAAAGCCTTAACGCGACAAAACTCGTTAGTACTTTAGTCATACTATACATTCTAAACATTGAATCAGTCTGCATGGCTTTTCCTGACTTCAAGTCACTAACACCAAAAGCCTTGTGGTAAACCTCCTCACCCCGTTTGGCTAATACGACAAACCCGGGAATAGAAAGTTGATCATTTTTTAAGATACTTTCGAAATGGTTATCAAGAAGTGATTCGTAATTTTTGCAAAATTTTGGTGTAGTGTTCATAACATTTTCGATCCAAGCTAAGAAAATATATTTTAGAATGTGCAGAAGATCAGCAATATGGCTTCGTTACCTGACAAGATAATCTAAATCATCTAACCGATCACTAATTGATTAGCATCCGATTACTAATTGGGGTTACTAATTGGGGCCAGAGTAAAAATACAGTACTGTATTCGTGCCCTGACCCCTTTTTATTCCTTTTTATTCCTTTTTATTCTATTGAAAAATGCCATTATCCAGTAGGATTACGGAGCGGTGACAGAATAGCCAGCCCCCGCAACACGCGAAATACATTGAAAAACTAGGCGGATGGCTAGACGAATAGACGGGACGTAGCAGGTACGCAGAGAAGAAATTTGTACCTTCCGGCTGTATCAGCAATAACAGTAGCGCCAATAAAAATAATGAGGGTTATAGCCATGTTGTTAAAACGGTTTCTAAGCAGTTCACTAGTGTTAATCGCGGTAGTTTGCTATCCGCTCTATGCCGACGACCACCTGCCTGTGGTTGCACCGGCAGAAGTTGGCTTCGATGCTGACCGCCTCAAGCGCATCGACACCTTTTTCCAACAGAAGGTAGATGACGGTGAACTCGCCGGCATCGTCACCCTGGTGGCGCGTCACGGCAAGATCGTGCATCACAGCGCCGTGGGCTACCTGGATGTGCAGCGCGAGATACCCATGCGCACCGACTCTATCTTTCGCATCTACTCTATGACCAAGGCCATTGCCACAACCGCGTTGATGCAGCTTTATGAGGAAGGCAGGTTTCAATTGCGGGATCCAGTCTCACGGTATATTCCGGAATTCGCGAAGCTACGGGTGTTACGCACTCCCGATGGGCCCCTCGACGAAACCGTGGCCATGGAACGCGAACCCACGGTACAGGATCTGCTGCGTCACACCGCCGGTCTCTCCCACGGTCTTGGTACCAGCGAATACGATGAGCGTTTCGTGGGCTCGGGCGTTTTCGACACCGACACCTCCCTCGAGGAGATGATAGCGCTGCTGTCTGACCTACCGCTGATGAATCAGCCTGGCTCCCAGTACCGCTACAGCGTAGGCCCGGATGTGGCGCTGCGCCTGGTGGAAGTCCTGTCCGGCATGCGCGCCGATGAATATCTGGCCAGCAAACTATTCGAGCCCCTAGCAATGACAGACACCGGCTATTGGGTGGATTCGGACAACGCGTCACGCCTGGGTCCGGTGCACTGGATGCGCAATGGCGAGCTGGTGCCTATCGACAATGAATATAACCATCCTGCCGGTGGAGTGCTAGTGCAGCCCTGGTCCGTGAACAGTTATACCGTTGACCATGGTTTCAATCGCGGCAGCTATGGATTGCTATCCACCGCCGAAGATTACTGGAAGTTCACCCAGGCAATGCTGGATGGGGGCATGCTCAACGGTGAGCGGATTCTCGGCTCGCGCACTGTTGATTTCATGGCGTCGAATCACCTCACTGAAGAACAGATCTTCAGCTCAGCAACCGGATTCGGATTGGGTTTTGCCGTGGTCAACGATAAGGGACAGCTTGGCTTTCCCTTCAGTGAAGACACGTTCTACTGGGGCGGGGCCGCTGCGACCACTTTCTGGATCGACCCTGAAGAGGACCTTGTGGTGGTCGGCATGACGCAACACATGGCTGTGCCTGGAACCGGTGCCATACGGGGTCAGCTGGCGGCGCTGGTGTATGGTGCAATCGTCGATTAAGAATTGGAAGAATTAGGGTCAGAGTAAATATCCAGTAGTTTACGCGCTTTTGCGTTTTCTTCTGGCTGACCTTATTCGACGTCCAGTCAACACCTCTACTTCAGAAATACAGGGGACAGCTACAAGGTGGGGAATAGAAATACAATATATATTGCCGTTTCTCGTTCAGTGTTTAACTGCGATCTTCACGCAGCCTTCTCAAAGAATTAACCCGCTAATAGCACTTCCTATTACTCAGAGCATTACAATGATGTTGAACGTCCGCCGAAAGCGGGCACTTTCCAGAATTTCAGCTTTTCAGTTCCTCACCCTTCCCTCGCAATTTCGGTCTGGATGATCGGTATCGGTCGGGCTCGGAAGTTCGGCCACAGAGAAACTCTTAGAATTCTTCAAGTTACTTACTCGGAAAGTCCTCAGTTGCACTGCCTCATAATCCGTTTGTCCGGGGTTCGAGTCCCTATGGGCCCACCAATTAAATCAAGAGGTTGCAGAAACTGCACCTCTTTGACACAAGTAATTCCCCTCTAAAGACTACACAGAGACTACATTCCTCTCTTCTTTTCACCGCACCGCCCATTAGAGAGCCGAGCCAACCAAGGGACGGGGGCATACTACTTTCCGCGCTTGAGTCAGGTTGCCGCACAGGCTTGCGAAGAGTCGCTTTAGAAAAGGAAGGGCGGGTCAATTTAGAGGCCGAGGGTGGCTTTCGTGGATAGCTGTATTGTTACGGTAGCCGCGCAGATTTACTAGAAGCTGATTTAGAAAAGCAAAGGGTTGGGTCGCTTTACAGACGGGGGTGGCTTTTGCGTCTTGCGAGGCTGTGACGGTAAGTGCTTAGGCTTACTAGAAGTTAAATCGAAAGCGGTCATTCAGTTATCGCTGCAACTCAACTTTGCGAGGGTCCGGTTTCGGCTGTGAGTTCAACCGGTCAACGCAACACACTCATCTAATTCAACTAAATTTCTGTATTAGTTCAAAATCGTAGAAATGTGTGTGTCCAGTATATGTCTTCAGCAGCCGTCAGGATTTCCCCTGCCCCTCCACCGCTTCGCGTCGATGTATGCGATTTAGCGGCGGCTTCTCTACTGACCTGATCAAGATGCTCCTCGACGGCAGCTATATTCCGCCTAAGAAAACTGAACTTCGGATCATCCTCTTCCAAGTGTTTGCTCTGCAATCTGCAGGCGATAATGGAATACCTTATTTCCTTGACGCAAATGCTCGAGGCTTCTGTTGGTTAAATCATTGTTGAAGGCACTCACATGCCAGGCAGACACTTTCGCCAGCCCAATTTCCAGTTCTGTATCTTCAAGGCTGTAGGTCCTGAGTAACAGGTGCAGCATGAATGCATAGTGATTATCGACTGCCGGCCAGTTTTCCAGTGAGGATTCGTTAGCAATTATGCTGTCCAAGATGGCAAGCTGATTAGGGGCATAGAGGCCATCGTTGATGCGCGTCACCTGCAGCGCTTCTTGCAGTGTCACGTTGGCGCCCACATAGTCCTCTATCTCCTGCTGTGTGGCGGCCAACTCGATCAATAGATTCAGCCGGCGAGGATCATAGACGCCCATCTCGCTCTTGGATTCCGCCACCATGAGTTCCTGATTTAACAGAACCGTGTCCAGGGAAAGAGTCTCGCTTGCTGCAGAGTCCGTGCTTTGGGCCTGGCTCCAATTTGCCAGCAAGGCTAATCCAAGCAGGGCAAAGATGGCTATTTTGCTATGCCACGGACGGCCGGATACTTTCAAGGATTTACTGTGGGTCATCTGTATCTAGAATCACCTTCAATTAGGGAGTATAAGACGAACAAACGCCCTTTTCTTATCCACCTTACCTTATGAACCCGAAATACGGCAACCAATTACCAGCATTGAGGCGGCTGGTCAGTGTCGTGGATGGTGGAGGCGGTGAGGTACTGAAAAATTAACTCGCCTTGAGCGATAATTGTGCCATTAACTCATCAAAATCGATATATAAGCGCCACCGACTCCCATCTGAAATCATCCGATACGCCGTTTGGCTCTACCACCGATTCAATCTTAGTCATCGAGATATTGAAGATTTGATGGCCGAGCGCGGAATTGAGGTGAGCTATGAAGCAATTCGCCTATGGTACAGCAAGTTCGGACCTCAATTTGCTCCCAGGTTAAGGCGAAAGCATCAAGGCTACGGTGATACGATCTTCATCGATGAAGGCTTTGTGAAGATCCAGAGTAAGCAATATTATCTATGGAGAGCGGTTGCTCAAGACGGTGAAGTAGTTGATGTATTCCTGCAGAAGAAGCGTAATACACGTTTCAAGCTGGGCCCAGGTCATCGCTGCGTGGCGCTCGCTGAAGCTGCGATCATCCTCATCCTTACTAGCCTGCTTACTCCCCTTGCCCCTGCCTGCGGGAGTGATCAAAGCCCGATGTTTGCTGTTAGGGGCGAACACACCCTGGAATCTAGTCAGATTGACTCGAGGTTTGGGGAAAAGGTCAGCCCCCCGCCCCACCAAAATAAAAAGCCCAGCGCAAAAGCGTTGGGCTTTTTGTGTATGACTATTTGCAACCCAATTTCATAGCAATGAAACTACTGGATATTTACGCTGACCTGATTTCTTAATTTTCGCCGATAAAAATATCCAGCGGCAACAAAGCCGTGACCCCAACATTGGGCGCATCCACTAACTGGCTGATACGAATATCCACAGCAACACTAGCAATAACATAGGCCTGTTGCCGGTTGTAACCATAGGTGCTGACGATATAGTCAACTATTCCTTCCACAGCGTTGCGAGCGGCCAAATTAATATCGTTTGGCAAGTTTTCCAGCCCGGCAACCACATCGGAATTGAGATAGCGCATATCCGGCGGCACGTCTCCAGCGGCCTTTACTGGAATGCCCGTTACGGCATAGAAGCGGCGAGAAGGAATGTCCAGCAACTGGGCTGAACCTTCGTAGTGAGGCCCACGGGACAAGTCAGGGCCATCCTTTAAGACCTCAGTAGTT
>Ga0209632_10004169_pt1 | contig 12892 bp, 8 predicted proteins | sample COG_10_FD_184754 | JGI IMG/M metagenome (GOLD analysis project Ga0209632, IMG submission 184754) | Pelagic Microbial community sample from North Sea - COGITO 998_met_10 (SPAdes) (version 2) | ecosystem: Environmental > Aquatic > Marine > Neritic zone/Coastal water | place: Helgoland, sampling...
AACCGTTTTATTGTTTTAGTAGCGGGAACAGGACTCGAACCTGTGACCTTCGGGTTATGAGCCCGACGAGCTACCACTGCTCTATCCCGCGATGTAGTCTACAAATATACAACGCTTTTTAAATTATACAAGGATAATTCATTAAACATCTATAATATTCTTAAGATAATTTAGAGAGATCGTTTTGAATTAACTCCCAATCTTTCATTAGTATATTTAATTGACTTTTTTTGGATTGATAATTATCAAAGAACCCATCTTCTTTTGCAAATTTATCGTAGTTATCTTCTAATTTATTATCCAAATCTTTAATTTCATTTTCTAATAAGCCTATTTTTGATTCAACTTTAGACAATTTATTTTTTAAAGATTTTAACTTCTTTTGGTTATCATAAGATAGCTTATTACTTAAAGGTTTATCAACTTTAATTTTTGTTTTTAATTCAACTTCTCTTAAGTTCTCGACTTTCTTTTCCTCTAAATAATAGTCTATATCACCAAGGTATTCTTTTAATTTTTTGTCTCTAAATTCATAAACTTTATTCACTAACCCTTGTAAGAAGTCTCTATCGTGTGAAACCAATAATAATGTTCCTTCAAACTTACTTAATGCTACCTTTAAAACGTTCTTAGATAAAATATCAAGGTGATTAGTTGGCTCATCCATTATTAGTACATTAAGTGGTTGTAGTAATAATTTAGCTAAAGCCAACCTATTTCTTTCTCCCCCAGACAACACTCTAACAAATTTATCAGCATCATCTCCTTTAAACAAAAAAGACCCCAGTATATCTCTAACCTTACTTCTATTTTTTTCATTTGCAGCATCAATCATTGTGTCTAGTACAGTTTTTGATCCATCTAAATATTCGGCTTGATTCTGAGCAAAATATCCGATTTGAACATTATGGCCTAACTTAACAAAACCTTCAGATTTGATATCTCCCACAATTATTTTTGCAAGTGTTGACTTACCTTGTCCGTTCTGTCCAACAAATGCAATTTTACTGTCTCTATCTACAGAAAGACTTATATTTTTTAGAACACTCAAATCTTCGTAATTTTTTGAGATATTTGTGGCTTCAATAACTACCTTTCCTGGTGTAATAGAAATTGGAAAACTTAATTTCATTACGCTATTATCATCCTTATCTACTTCAATTCGATCTACTTTTTCAAGCTTTTTAATTAACGACTGAGCCATTGTAGCTTTAGAAGCTTTAGCACGAAATTTTTCAATCAACTTTTCAGTTTGAGCTATTTGTTTAGCTTGATTTTTTTGTGAAGCCAACTGTTGAGTTTTAATTTCATTTCTAAGAACTAAAAACTGGGTGTATGGTTTTGGATAATCATATATCTTTCCTAAAGAAATCTCTATAGTTCTATTTGTAACATTATCCAAAAACATTTTATCGTGTGAAACTATCACTATAGCTCCTGCATAATTCTTTAAAAAATTCTCAAGCCATATAATAGCCTCAATATCTAAATGATTTGTTGGCTCATCTAGTAAAAGAATATCATTATTTTGAAGAAGCAGTTTAGCAAGTTCAATTCTCATTCTCCAACCACCAGAAAAAGTGTCAGTTAATTTATTAAAATCTTCACGTAAAAAGCCTAGACCTTGTAAAATCTTTTCTGTTGTTCCTTGGTAGCTATATCCTCCAATAATTTCATATTGATGCTGTAAATCATTTAAATCGACAATTAACTGACTGTAATCAGCTGATTCATAATCTGTCCTTTCTGCTAATTGAGTATTTATAAAAGAAAGCTGCTTTTCAATAGCTATAATTTCAGAAAATGCTAAGTAAGACTCCTCCAAAACTGTTCGACCAAATTCAAAATCTAAATCCTGTTTTAAAAATCCAATATTAACATCTTTTTCTTTTGCAATTTGTCCAGAACTTGCCTCTATTTCACCAGATATTACTTTTAACAATGTAGATTTACCAGCACCATTTTTTCCAATTAAACCTATCCTATTTCCATTACCTAGTCTAAAAGTAATGTCACTAAAAAGAGGCTCTCCCTGAAAAAATATAGAAGCTTTGTGGATATTTAACATAGATATTAATAAAAATCAGTTGCAAAAATAGATTAAATAGTTAATCCTGCTAAAAATATGGAATAAAAAAAACGCTTATTAAATAACAAGCGTTTTTTTTATAATGTTAAAGCTATTACCAGCTCCACATATCATGTTCGAAATTTCTAATTTTTTCTTTTATTCTCTCAGATTCTAAAAGTTGCATGAAGGAGTTTTTGGAGATATACTCTTTTACTTCTCTATCTTCTTGCATATTTTCTTCAAGATAAATGACAGAATTAAATCTTCTAGCATTGATTAATTCATCGAATGATTTTCTTACAGAACTATTCTTTTGACTGAACACATATGCATTTTTTAATACGTTTCTAACATCTGGGTAATAAACCCAAAACATGGGTACTTTTTCAATATCTTCTTCATAAAAAGCATTAGCATCAAGCTCCATATTAGCCACTTGTCTGGTTACTGGTGCAATTGCCAGAGGTCTGTATCTCAAATCACTTTGAACTTTATCAAAATACCAAACTCCTTTGATTAAGTACTGAGTAACCATGTCATACGAAAAGTTATTAATTTCGTAATCTCGACCTTTAGTTAAATAAGGTAAGACTGCAGCTTTTCTGAATTTTAAATAAGAGTTATAAAGAGGTGCGTTTGTTTCTTTTAAAGAGTCTTCATCAACGTAAGTAAACTCACCAAAATCAACATTATTATAGAGAGCAAAATCTCTATAACCTCCAAAATCATTCATTTTGTTAATACCTCTTCTTTTGATAACGGTATCTGTTAGCTTTTTGAAAACACTAGATGAATCTACTTCAAAATTGAATTTACCATCATCGTAAATTCTAGCAATTTTTCCATCTTTAATTCCTTTAATTAAATACCATATAAGTGGTCTTCTTTCTTTACCTACTAAAGTAGTGTCAGTTGGATATAAAAAGGGGAAATTAATTCTCTCACTTAAGTCAACAATTTCCCATACTGTCCTTGAAAAAAGAACATCTTTGTCATCTATATAACCATATTCTAAAACAGATTCATCATCCAAATCTAATTGACTCAATGTCTTTACGCCAATTTCTTCAGGGTTTTTTGCATTTAAAAGATTACTCTGACTAAATGTAAAATTTACACCTATAAATAGTGAAAAAACGAATATGACTTTTTTATTTAGTAACATATAATTAATTCTTAAGGGTTACGATTAATGGTGCAGCAGTAGGAATAATAGTACTTGTACCTCTTCCTTTTGGTGCAATATCAGTAATTGTTATTTGAGAGCCTCTTCTAGCTCCTCTAAGAGCTTGTTTTGCTTGAGCACTTAATTCATCACCTTCACAAATAAATACACCTTTACCTTGAATATTTATTTTGAAATTATCAACAGAAAGTGGCAAATCAAAATCAAATCCATTAAACTGAGCATCAATTATTGCCGATGCTAAATCTGCTCTATTCATAGACATAGAACCTGTCTCACCATCAATTGATCCTAACGGAGAAGGTATGGGCTTTATTCTAAATGGCACTTCAGTTACAACTCTCTCACCACTTGGTAGAGTCCCAACAACTTTAACGTTTATAGTTTTTTTACCTTTTAAAGCAGCAGGCATTTTTCTTAAATCTAATTCATAATCTCCAGCTGATTTTCTTTCTTTTTTACCAACTAGTTTACCTTTTCGTAGGCCTGGTGTAGCAAGTGGGTCAACTTTATTATCAGGAATTCCAGCAAATGAAATTGAAAAAGGGTTTCTAACTCCTTGATAAACAACATTCATTTTATCAGCTGAAACAGTAGCTGAATTTGGTTTAGGAACAACTGCGTAAGTACTATTTACTGGAATTGTAATTATAGAATCACCTTCCTTAAATTGAAATTCACCTGTTATTTCACGCTCTCCTACTGGACCAGCAGGAAAATCAAGAATTGTTTGACCGGTTAACATTGATGACTCGTCTAACTCTGTACCATTGATAAGTACTTTATCAGCTTTTAATGTTTTATCATTTTTACCTAATATAATTCTTCCTGTAAAATTATCACCGGAAAAGAATGCAGTTTTGTCTGGTACAACAATCGCATCAAAATTAGTTAATGAAGCTTCAATTTTTAGTTTTCCTTGAAGCATTGCAGAAAGCAATTCTGATTCAATAGTCTTGACATCGGCTTGTAACATGGTAAACTTTGTTATTGATGCAACTAATGGATAACCTTGATAATGATATTCTAACCAATCTAACTTTAGATTCTCAGACGTAGTTACTTCATTAGTGGAGAATTTTCTTGTAGCATCTTGTACTATATCCTGAAGAGATAAATTATCTTTTAAAATTTCAGCAACACCTTCTCTAAAAACTTTCATTTGATTTAAAAACTCTTTACCTTCTGCAGTATAAGATTCAGGATTAAAAAACATTTCATCGATAGTCTCAGATTTGTCCATAACTTCGTAATCCGTTGGATCTTTAACAGAAAGTAATGAATTAGTTTTAATATTTTCTATATGTTGGTAAAGGTTTTCAGCGAGGGTAGAAATAGAATCGGCTTTATTCTTTAGTGATAGATATTTTCCTGGTTGTTCATCAGCTTTTTCGTCTAAGCCTTGTTTAAATTTTTTATTTCTCTCTGTTGCATTAAAATTGGACTCAACAACTTGTTCATTCATCATGCCAAATGCTGTTAAAACTTCTTTTGACATATTTAAAGCCAGCATCGCTATAAATACTAAATACATCAAATTAATCATTTTTTGTCTTGGGGTTTCCTTTCCGCTAGCCATATTGGTGTTTTTTAATTATTTATAATAAATTAAAACTATTTTTTGTTATTCATAGCGCCTAATACCCCACCATAAACATTGTTTAAAGATTCTAAGTTAGCTGCTAAAGATGCCATTTGCTTTTGAAGCTTTTCTGCGTTGTCTGCAAATTCCTTATTAACTTTAGCTAAACTATCAGCACTGTCAGCACCAGACTTTGCAGATGCTTCCATGTCTTTAATACTACTACTTAAACTACCAACTAAAGAAGCATCAATTTTAGCTTCTTTTAGTATACCATCTAATTTTTTAGATAATAGTCCTTGTGGAGATTCTTTAGAGCTTCCTGTAGTTGATCCACCTTCTAATTCTGGATAAACTAATGCCCAATTTGGGTCATCCTCTGGTGTGTCAAAAGCGGATAGGGCAAAAATAATCGCTTCTGTAACTAAACCAATTGTTAGCATTAAGTTACCTGTTAAACCGATTGAATCAATACTAAAATGAATGATTTTCATAAGTGCACCAATAATTACAATTGCTGCTCCAAGGCCATAGGCCATATTCATTGTTTTTTTATTTAATTTAAGTGCCATAATATTAATGTTTATTAAAATTTATAATTTAATTATTTATCTCTTTATTCTTGAACTGTTTGTTTGTGCATTTGCAGTTAAATCAGCACCTAAATAATCATGTACTGTTCTAAAACCTATAAAACTTCTGGGAATATCTTCATATTCGTAATCTCTAGTGCTAACTTGTAAATAATACTTAACATCTTTCCAAGAACCACCACGAGTAATTTTTTTCTTATTAAATCGCTTATTAACATTAGGATTAATTGTGGATGAAAAATCATAGGCTTCAGACTCATAAGATGAATCAACCCATTCAGCAACATTTCCTGACATATTAAACAGACCATAACCGTTTGCGTCATACGCATCTCCTTCGACTGTGTATAAAGCTTGATCAACAGCGTAATCTCCTCTCATTGGTTTAAAGTTTGCCATAAAACAACCTCTATCATTTTTTGTGTAAGGCCCTCCCCATGGAAATGAAGCTCCTTGTAATCCACCTCTTGCTGCATACTCCCATTCGGCTTCAGTAGGAAGTCTAAACTCTGGAACTAAATCTTTATTTTTTGTTTTTTGAAAAGCATTTTTTTTCATTGTTCTCCATTCACAAAAAGCCTTAGCTTGTTTCCAAGTAATTCCTACTACAGGGTAGTCATTATAAGCATCATGCCAAAAATAATCATTGTGCATTGGTTCATTGTAAGAATACTTAAAATCAGTAATCCATACAGTAGTATCAGGGTAAACTTCAATAACTTCGTCAGTTATAAAGTTAGATCTTTTGAAACCATCAAATAACAACTCTAATTCTTCATCAGTTGGATTTAAAATTGGTGGGTTATCATTTGCAAGTTGATTTATTAAATCTTCTTTAACCTCTAAATATTCTGCAACTCTACTCTCTTTATACTTAAATTTAAATTGTTTTACATCCCATGTTCTAACATCATTAAAAACCTCATCTTCGTCCATAAACATACCCTCAACAACTTCTAAATAAGTATCATCAGGATAGTCATTTCTATCTAATATTAGGTCAACATCCCAATTTAATGGTCTATTATCAAAAGTGTTTTCCTTTCTCCATTTTTGATACACCCCTAAATCAGACGTATCTGCATCTTTATAAGCATAAAGTGCTATACCATCTCCTTCAAGGTCAGCATTTGAGTATTCAGCTTCTTCAGCTAATTTAGTTCTCATTATTGAATCTCTAACCCAATAGACAAACTGCCTGTATTCGGAATTAGTAATTTCTGTTTCGTCCATGTAAAACGATCTTACAGTAACTGTCTTAGTGGGTGCATCATTTATACCTGCTATATCATCATCCGACTTACCCATAATAAAAGAACCACCAGGGATAAGAGTCATACCAAAAGGTTTTTCAGAAAAATATTTTTTTCCTTTAACCCCTACTAACTCTCCTTTATCACCTGATCCACAACTCATTACAATAAGCAATAATGCGGTTTTTAAGATAAAATTCTTCATATTTTTTTTAATATTTTTTAGCTTTTAATTTTAAAAGCACGTAAACTTATCTATATAATTTATAATATACAAATATAAGCAATCCCTTTTTTTGTTAATTTTAACTTAATTTATACAGTTAAATTATATTTTTTTTCTGTGCCTTAAACCATCTTTCAGGTATTACCCCATTAGTGGCATCAATATAATCTTCGTGCATACAAGGTAATAACGAGTGGGCTTCTAATTTATTATTTGAATTTTTTTCAAAAGGAATTTCTACCCACCATCTAGAGGATTTAACACTCTTTAGGAATATTAGCTCTTGACTATCAACTAAAACAGTGAATTTCTGAAAATCTTCAACCTTGTTAAAGTTATTATCAACTATTCTACAACTAACACCCTCTATAAAGTACCACAATATTTGTGCCATCAACATTTCTGTAGCTTCGTCCTCTGAAGATGGTATATATTCATATATACCAAATGAAGAAACCTTGTTACTTATTCCAGCGTATCTTGAAATAGCGCATATTTCTTTACCATCAAATCCATTTGGTGAGAACTTTTGTTTAGAACTTAGTTCTGAAGATCTAACACTTTTAAGATCTAAAGTGACGATATTTGCATCCCTTAAAATTGGCTCGGCATTTTGTATATTATTATTTAATTCTCCTAATCTATATGGCTCAAAATATAACTTTTCCATCAGGTCTATCTCTTCTTGAGAGTTAAAATATGTTTGATATCCCAAAACAGAGTAATTAAATAAATTATGAGGTTTGTCTAAAATAATCTTCCCCAAGAAACTGTTATTTTTAATAGGTTTTGATGAATCACCTAAATCAAAATTAGAATCTATGTTAACAATATTTACTGTTTTTTGCAGAAAATCATAGGACCTATAGTTAGCATAAGTTAAGTCTTGCGTCCCACCAATAATTATAGGTATGATATTGTTTTTTAAAAGATCGCTTATAATACTTTGCATTGCTAAATAAGTATCAGAAGCAGTATCTCCTAGTATTAAATCACCAATATCAGCAATATTTAAAGACCAATTACCAGGAAATAAATTGTAAAAAGTTTTTCTAACTTCGTTTAATGAAAAATTTTCATTTAAAGAGTTTTCTGCATTTCTGTATTCATTAACTCCAAATATCACAATATCAATATTTGCTAAATCAACAGGAGAAGAATCATCCGAATAAATACTAATTCTATTACCTAAAATCAAAGATGAATTTAAGTTCAAATGAGATAGAATTAAATCATCCACAGGACTTAAAAAATTATAATTGATCATCTATTATTTTTTACTTTTGGATTTTTTTTTGGATAATTTAGCAATCTTTTCTTTAGCATCCTCTAAAGTTAACTTTTCAATATCAAAAGTTTTAGGGAGCTCAATTTTAATCTTTCCTGAAATTATATTGAATCTACCCCACCTTGCTTTTTCAACTTTAATTTTATCTTCAGACCAATCGTAAACTACTTTATCAATGTCCTTTTGAATTTTCGTTTCAATAAGTTCAACTATTTCATCTTGAGATAAATTATCCCAATCGTATTTTTTATTGACATTAATAAACATATTATTCCATTTGATAAATGGTCCAAATCTACCCTTGCCTTTCTGAACTGGCATATCATTGTATGATGCTATTGGAGCATCAGCTTTTTGCTTTTCAACAATAATTTCAATAGATTCCTCTAAGGATACTGATAATGGCGCAACTCCCTTTGGTAGAGAAATAAATTTACTTCCATGCTTTACGTACGGCCCAAACCTACCATTATTAACAAGTATCTCTTCATTTTCGTAATTTCCTAAAACTTTTGGAAGCTCAAATAAATCCAAAGCTTCTTTAAGGGTAACTGAGCCAAGCTGCATCTCAGGTGAAAGACTGGCAAACAAAGGTTTTTCTTCGTCTTCTACATTTCCGATTTGTACCATTGGGCCAAATTTACCAAGTCGAACACTAACATCCCTATTAGTTTCTGGATGGACGCCTAAGTTTCTTTTACCAGATTCTCTTTCAGCATTTTCCTTAACATCTAAAACAACTGGATGAAAATCTTCATAAAATGATTTCATCATATTTGTCCATTCTTTTTTGCCTTCAGCAATTTCATCAAAATTTTGCTCAACTTTTGCAGTAAAATTATAATCTAGAATATTTTCAAAATGTTCAACTAAAAAATCTGTGACTATCATTCCTATATCAGTTGGGACTAATTTCCCTTTATCAGACCCATGCTTTTCAGTTAAAGATTTCTCTTGAATTGAATTTTCAATAAGAGAAATTTGAAGATAATCTCTACTGTTTCCTTCAACAGTTCCTTTTTCAATATAACCTCTATTTTGTATTGTAGAAATCGTTGGTGCATAAGTTGATGGACGACCAATTCCCAATTCTTCTAACTTTTTTACAAGCGAAGCTTCTGTGTATCTGTATGGTGGTCTTGAAAATCTTTGAGTTGCATTAATATATGTATTTTCAAGAGCCTGATTTATGGATAAACTTGGTAACAAATCATCTTTTTCTTGATTCTCCTCATCAGTACTCTCAATATATACTTTTAAAAAACCATCAAATTTAATTATCTCTCCATTGGAAACAAACAACTCGTTATGCTTGTCAGATTGAATTTTCACATTTGTTCTTTCTAAGTTAGCATCAGACATTTGAGATGAAATTGCTCTTTTCCAAATCAAATCATATAACCTGGATTGATCTCTGTCAATATTAACTGAGCTTGTTGAAAAATCTGTTGGCCTAATAGCTTCGTGAGCGTCTTGAGCACCTTTTATTTTACCTTTAAATGTTCTTGGATTCGAATACTTTTCTCCATATGACTTAATAATTTTATTTTTAGCACTTTCTTTAGCATCATTAGACAAATTAACACTGTCAGTTCTCATATAAGTAATTAAACCTGCTTCATATAGCCTCTGAGCTAAGGTCATAGTTTTAGAAACTGAAAAATATAACTTTCTAGATGCTTCTTGTTGTAAGGTTGATGTTGTAAATGGAGGCGCAGGAGTTTTCTTTGTAGGTTTTTTTTCTAAACTTTTTATTGAAAATTTAGAATCAATATTATCATTTAAAAAACTTACTGCATCCTCTTTTGAATTAAAAGATTTTGAAAGTCTAGCTTTAAATGAATCACCCTCAAGTGTTGTAAATACACAATCAATTTTAAAGGATGAAACTGGTGTAAAATCAAGTATTTCACGTTCTTTTTCGACAATTAATCTAACAGAGACAGACTGTACTCTTCCAGCTGAAAGACCGCTTCTAATTTTTCTCCACAATACAGGAGATAATTCATAACCAACAATTCTATCTAAAACTCTTCTGGCTTGTTGAGCATCTACTAAATTGTAATCTATCTTTCTAGGATTACTAACCGCCTTTTTGATTGCAGACTCAGTAATTTCATGAAAAACAATTCTTTTAGTTTTATTCTCTTTTAACTTTAATGATTTAAAAAGATGCCAAGCAATTGCCTCTCCTTCTCTATCTTCATCACTAGCTAGCCATACCATTTCAGACTTACTAGCCAAATCTTTTAAATTTTTAACAACTGTTTTTTTGTCCTTAGACACCTCATATTTAGGAGTAAAGTCACCATCAACATCGACTCCGAGCTCCTTTGAAGGTAAATCAGAAATGTGCCCAAAACTAGAAGCAACAACAAACTCTTTGCCTAAAAATTTTTCAATTGTTTTTGCTTTTGCAGGTGACTCAACTATAACTAAATTCTTTGCCATATTTTAAAATTAAGAAGTACAAATGTAGAAGAAATTTTTATATATATTTTTTGAAAATCTAAAATTAACCCTTAAATAAGTTTATTTTCCTGATTATTCAACTACTGTAATCTTTTATAATTTATGGTATGACAATTTGTCACATCATAAATTATATACTATATTTGTAAACTTAATTAAAATTAATATTTATTAATCTGTGGAGAAATTATTAGAAGAAAAAAGACAAGGAGAAGCTCTAAAAACTAAACTTATTTTTAAAAATAGCAAAAAGTTATATATAGAAAGTTTTGGATGCGCTATGAATTTTAGTGATAGTGAAATTGTCGCCTCTATTTTATCTAATAAAGGATACAATACAACAACAATTATTGAAGAAGCCGAATTAATTTTAATAAACACTTGCTCAATTAGAGACAAAGCAGAGCAAACAGTAAGAAAAAGACTTGAAAAGTATAATGCTCTAAAAAGAGATAACCCAAAGATGAAAGTTGGAGTTTTGGGTTGTATGGCTGAAAGATTGAAACACAAATTCTTAGAACAAGAAAAAATTGTAGATTTAGTAGTTGGACCTGATGCTTATAAAGATTTACCAAATTTATTAGAGGAAGTAGATGAAGGAAGAGATGCTATAAACGTCTTATTATCTAAAGACGAAACATATGGTGATGTAACTCCAGTTAGACTTAATTCCAACGGAGTTTCAGCATTTATTTCCATAACAAGAGGATGTGATAATATGTGTACATTTTGTGTTGTTCCTTTTACAAGAGGAAGAGAAAGAAGTCGGGATCCAAAAAGTATTATTGACGAGCTTAATGACTTAGCGAAAAAGAATTTTAAAGAAATTACACTGTTAGGGCAAAATGTTGACAGTTATTTATGGTATGGAGGAGGATTAAAAAAAGATCTTGTAAAGGCTTCTGAAATTCAAAAAGCAAGTTCAATTGGATTTGCAAAACTCTTAGAAATGTGTGCTGTAACACAACCTAAAATGAGAATTCGATTTTCGACATCAAACCCTCAAGATATGTCTATTGATGTTATAAAAGTTATGTCAAAATATGAGAATATTTGTAATTACATTCACCTTCCCGTTCAAAGTGGTAGTAATACAATTTTAAAAGCCATGAATAGACAACATACAAGAGAAGAGTATATAGATCTAATTAAAAGTATTAAAAAAATAATACCTGATTGTACCATAAGTCATGACATGATTGTTGGTTTTCCAAATGAAACAGAAGATGATCATAAACAAACTATTTCTTTGATGAATGAGGTAACTTATTTATTCGGATATATGTTTAAATACTCAGAAAGACCAGGAACTCTGGCTGAGAGAAAATTAGAAGATAATGTTGACGAAAAAATTAAAAAAAGAAGATTACAAGAAATTGTTGATCTCCAACAGAAACACAGTCTTATTAGAACAAAAGAGTTTTTAAATAAAAAAGTTGAAGTATTAATTGATAAGGAATCTAAAAAATCTGATAAATATTGGGCTGGAAGAACAGAGCACAATAAAGTTGTTGTATTCCCAAAAGAAAATTATAACATTGGTGACTATGTAAATGTAATCACTGAGCAATGTACAAGCGCAACATTAATCGGCAAAGCAATTGAATACTCAAAAAATAATTAATTATGGAATCAATTCAAGCTATAAAACAAAGATTTGGAATTATTGGAAATGATCCAATTTTAAACAGAGCATTGGAAAAAGCTCTTAAGGTTGCACCAACAGAAATATCAGTTCTAGTTACTGGTGAAAGTGGTGTAGGAAAAGAAAGTATACCTAAAATAACCCATCAGTTTTCACACAGAAAACACGCAAAATATATCGCAGTTAATTGTGGTGCAATTCCAGAAGGCACTATTGATAGTGAATTATTTGGCCACGAAAAAGGAGCATTTACAGGGGCTACTAATGAAAGAAAGGGATACTTTGAAGTAGCCGACGGGGGGACTATTTTTTTAGATGAAGTTGGTGAACTACCGCTTACTACACAAGTAAGATTGCTAAGGGTTTTAGAAAATGGAGAATTTATCAAAGTTGGCTCAAGTAGAGTTCAAAAAACTAATATTAGGATTGTTGCAGCCACAAATATGAACATGTTTGATGCAATAAAAAATAATAAATTTAGAGAAGACTTGTATTATAGACTAAGCACTGTAGAAATTAAGCTACCCGCTTTAAGAGACCGAAAAGAAGACATTCACCTTCTCTTTAGAAAGTTTT
>Ga0209632_10004178_pt1 | contig 12858 bp, 13 predicted proteins | sample COG_10_FD_184754 | JGI IMG/M metagenome (GOLD analysis project Ga0209632, IMG submission 184754) | Pelagic Microbial community sample from North Sea - COGITO 998_met_10 (SPAdes) (version 2) | ecosystem: Environmental > Aquatic > Marine > Neritic zone/Coastal water | place: Helgoland, sampling...
TTATTTCGATCTCCTCCTCCTCTGCGATTTTTGGTATTTCAATCGTTTTCAATACCTTTTCCTCTGTATTCTGACTTTGTAAAAACTCCATACAATAATAGGGGATATTTACAATGGCATTCGGTGGCGTTTGATGCGTAATTGTATATACAACCGCATTTTTATCGAATTGTAATGTATACATACACCAGGACGGTACAAACAACACTTGGGATCCAGTTAAAGATACGTCACCTATCTCGCAATTCATTGGTTCATCTTCATTCCATAAACATATATTCGAACTCTCGTGATCTTTATTATAGGCCATTAGCTTCACGTTGACATTACCACTTTTAACGTAGATGAACATCCCCGATTCGCGTAAGTATAATAGCGATGTATGCGCATTATTTGAACCCATAATGACATCATATGTAGTATTCCATGAAAAATACGGATTTATATATTTATTTAACTCTGAAAAAGTTAAGGGAAATTCATTTTTAGCGAAATCCTGGTTTTTCATGGAATAATAATTACCTCCTTGGTCCTTTTCTAATAATTCTTCCAATGACGAATATGATAAGCTGACAAATTCATTGTCACTATTATCAAATACACACATATTTTGAGATTTGTTTATGTTATCCTGACTTTGTAATTGTAGTTCAAATACAAATGGTTGCTTTAATTCACATATTTTCTGTAATTCACTACGATTTGTATACTCGACATCGTAAATTGAAAATTTATTAACGAACTTGAATTCACTCATAAAATGTAAATAGATCAATAGTATGACTATAAAAATCAGTATCGTAATAAAAATATTCATATTTATATTACTTATTTTTGTTTTTATATTAAAACACATATCAGTTACTTTTTCGATATTATATTGATTTTTGATTTTACTTGAGGATCAATAAACGGGTTAAATAATTTATACAGTGAATCCATTATATTTGGCGAATTTATTATGTTGAGTTTTTCAAGCGATTCTGAATAATTATTACTGGTATCATTGAGACAGCTCCTACAAAACATTTCAATTAATTTTCGATGTCGTTCCGCGGCACTAATAGTAAAACCCTCTAAATTTATCATGCATGTGAATTTTCCATATTTTTTTATCGCTTCCTGAAACTGTAACATTATATAATTTATACAAAAATCAAAATTATCACTGTGACAAAAAAGTTTCAAAAGCGGATATTGAATTGTAATCATATCGCCATTGACAACAAGTGTATTATTGAGAAGAGTATTTATATCAATATTATTACACACTTCCTTTGCTATGTCGGTTTTTTGTGCCTTTTTGAAAAATGAATTTTTATTATTATTGCTATAATATGTATCTTGTATTTTAGCAATATCCGTTTGTATTTTGTCCATTATAAAGAACTATATACTATTTCTAAATTATTTCCCTAAAATATATTTAATGCTTCTTTCTCCCCTTTTTATTTTTTGTTACTCCGATAATTTCATCCTCATCATTGGTTTCCTCGTTTACGATTTCCTCGTTTACGATTTCCTCGTTTACAATTACTTCGTTTACAATTACTTCGTTTACAATTACTTCGTTTACAATTACTTCGTTTACAATGTCCTCGCTTACGATTTCCTCGTTTACGATTGGTAATATATTTTGTGTATTCTCTTCTTGGGTTTCTTCCTTTGATAATTTGTTAAACATCGATTGATTCACATCCATTGTGAATGTTTGGAGTTTCAACAATGAATCCTTTAGAGACGATATCTCTTCTGCTAAAACCATGAATTTTTGGTCGACATCTGCCATATAATCAGACAAATCCATTTTTTTCTTTCCATCTGGTCCATTGACTTCTATTTGAACTGATGGTTGTGATGACATATTCTGCTCAAGTGCCGAGATTTTGGATTCGAGCATAGACAAATATTGTTGAGGGGTCATTCTTTGCGCGGCTGGCTGTGATGGTGCTGTGGCGGAGGTTATCGTCATTGCGGGTTTAGTACCTTCTGGTTGAGCGCGTCTACGCTTAGCTGCTGCGATTGAATTCATATGAAATAAAAGATGGAATTTTCTCTAAATTGTTTTATATTAGTTTTAATTTAGCCATTTTATTACTATTCATCCAATATATTTTCTAAAATTAAATATATATGGAACTGAATCAAGATAAAAAAGAAGCCTCTTTCATTAATCATGTGTTTTCAAATAGTGATGAAGATAAAGCAGAATTACTCAATGTAGTTCAATATGGCCTAATGGCAATTATTCCCGTGATTGTGCTAAATAAATTAATCCACCGTTTCATTCCTGAGGCCGACCCAGATAAATCCTCTTTGGAGCTTTTAGTGGAAATGGGTATTCAAGTTGTGTTGATTTTCGTTGGTCTGATTTTGATCCACCGAATCATCACATATTTCCCTACATACAGTGGATTCAAGTATGAAAATCTCACATTGACTAATATTATTCTCGCCTTTTTAGTGATAGTCCTTAGTATCCAATCCAAATTGGGACTTAAGGGCAATATTCTTTTTGACAGAGTCATGATATTATGGAATGGACCTACCGAATCTACTGAAGTTGAACCTAAGAAGAAATCTAGACACGCACCTAGCCGTGCCGATGATATGGACAGTCCACATGTTCAACATGATGTTTTCCCGCCCGCTCCTGTAGCTACAAGCAGACCCAATCAGGATTATGGACAACCTGAACCTGAAATGCAATACGAAATGGGACCAATGGCTGCCAATTCTATTTTAGGCGGTGCTTTCGGCTCCAGTTTTTAAATATTTAAAATGGGACATTTTTACCTTGAATATTAAAAAAAATTGATTCTTAAATATTGTTAATAATTATACACATAAAATCAAACATGGTAAGAACTGATACTAAAACTGAGACAATTAAGAATCTTTATCAGAGAAACACTGATAAAGATTGGAATAAAACGGGACAAGGCATTTCTATCGAATCCTCTTTTCAACGCGGCGATGAAGAAAATGGTATTTGGACCAACGAGTTCAAACGTGTATATATAGACTCATTACAATGTGGATTTCCTGCTGGGATATTGACCTTTGTCAAAGATAATAAATGCGCTACATCGTATCAAGATCCTTGGAAGGTACTCGATGGTGGAAATCGTACAAGAGCAATTCGTGATTATATTGATGATGTATATCAAGATGAAAATGGGTTCAAATTTAGTGAGTTATCAGAAAAAGATCGTGCCGAATTCAATACAATATTGATTCCATGTCAAGAAATTACTATTGAACGTAATGATCCACCTGATACTATTACAAAGATGTTCATTCGTTTAAATACAAAAATAAACCCTCTACGTCAAGGTGAACTTATTAAATCACATGGACATGGAGGAGATGTTTGGATAATAGAGATGGCCAAAAAACTCATCGCTGGATGGACATCTACGTTTCAAGATGTTGTCAAAGTCGCTGATACTATTGATCTCAATCACATTCAAACTTTATGGGCATCTTCATTCGGCGAATTGAAAGAGACAAATAGATGCGATACTTTAGCGATGATTACTGGATTTATTGTATCGGCCAAAACCTCGAATTTTACATTATTTGATAAACGATATTATAAATTATCGAATACTCTAAGTAACTGTGGAACGAATCCAACGCCTGATGATCAAGATTTAATATATAAAAAACTCGTGACTATGCTCGATATCATAAGTAATATTTCTGATAAAAGCATATTTGGTAAGGTATGTAAGGGCGTTCCACCTCAAACGAAAATTGCCCCCCTTTGGAAAAAAATATGCGAAGGGGATCTTAACGAAGCAGATAAAAATAAGTTCATTTGGTTCTATAATGCCGTTAATGATAATATTGATCTACGGAATAAATATTTGGACTTGTTCAAAGATACAAACAGTGAAACTGGCAATTTGAAGATACAACGAATAGTTGATTTCATATTACAGTGTGATATAGTGTAAATAGTAGATGTATTACTTACAGCGCGCATATGATTTGCGATGATATTGGGATATACCATGTTTCTCAATACCTTCTATATGTTTTTTAGTTCCATATCCCACATTGTTCAATAGATCATATTTTTCTTGTAATTCGGGTTCGGCTTCACATAATTCCGCTATATATGTATCGTGTGTGTATTTAGCCATAATCGACGCGGCAGCGATGAACGAATATGTATTGTCCCCTTGTTTTATTGTTGTAAATGGCACTGCAATATCGTTATGTTTAAATGGCAAAAAATCATTGCCATCTACTACTGCGAATACTTCGCTACTACCCAGCTTATCTATGACATTGGTTATGGATTGACGCATTGACTTTAGTACAGCTTGACGAATATTTATTTTATCTATTTCTTCGGCTTCAATGAAATCCACCGAATACGCAATGGCGTGAGATTTAATATAATCACTGAGGTCTTTCATTTTTTTGCGCGATTTGATCTTTTTGCTATCTTTCATTAGGTGGTGGTCAAACTCTTCGGGAAGAACTGCGGCGGCGGTATATAAACGACCAAAAAGTGGTCCACGGGCACATTCATCGACACCAATTTCGTATTTATTGCTAGGGTTATGTTTTGTTCGTAACATATGTATAATATGTTATAAAATATTATATTTTTATAATATTTACAAAGAATAATATAAATCCAATTATTGTATATATATAAATGATAACTATTCATATTATGGGTGGACTAGGCAATCAACTATTTCAGATTTTTCATTTGATAAATTATTGTCTTGAAAATAAAGTACCATTTTTTTTTGAAAACCAATCTCAATCTCGTTTAGATAGACCATTTTATTGGGACAATTTTTTGAAATCTTTGAAACCATTTGTCAAAGACTGTAAAGTGAATTTTCCATTATACAAAGAAAATACATTTCATTATATGCCTGTAAAAAACTATGATTCTATTAATAGTGAATTTAAATTTTTTGGATATTATCAGTCATATAAATATTTCATTAATAATGAAATACGAATATTTAAATTGATAAAGTTGTATGAACAGCAAACACAAATATATAATTTATATAAAAATACATATGATCTTAAAAACAGTATATCCTTACATTTCAGGTTAGGTGATTATAAACGTGTCGGCTCTGAATACCACCCGATCGTTACAGAAGAATACTATGAAAAATCACTGAATGAAATAGTGAAACTGACGGGCAATGAACAACATAAAATATTATATTTCTTTGAGCACGAAGATCGTCATGATGTAGAAAGTAAAATAAAATATTTGGAAAGTAAATTCATTCAAATGAAATTTATTCCAATTGATACGAAAATTCCAGATTATGAACAGATATTATTGATGAGTGTATGTAAACATAATATTATAGCAAATAGTACCTTTAGCTGGTGGGGAGCATATTTTAATAATGATCCTTCGAAAATTGTCATTCATCCGTCATTATATTCATGGTTCGGACCGAATTTGAATAAAAATCAAACGCGCGATTTATGTCCGAAATCTTGGATTGAGGTATAATTATATAAAGGTTATATCATTATATAATAAAAATGGTATTCGTTGGTAAAATATGCTTGGTTGGTCCTGGAATTATGAGTATCCCACCACAAGGGTGGGGTGCAGTGGAAATCCTTATATGGGACTATTATCTGGAGTTGAAAAAAATGAATATAGATGTTACAATAATTAACAAAATTCGTAATAACGAGAGTGAACAAAGAAATATAAATTCTACTTATAATCAAGAACTTTTATGCGAAATAAATTCGGGAAATTATAATTTTGTACATATTCACTATGATGTTTTATTTCACATAGCCGATTATATAAACTGTAAGGTTGGTTTAACGAGTCATTATCCATACATTGATAATACAGCGAAACATCGAAATGACGGTTTTGTTCCTATTTTTGATAAAATGGTAAATGGTGATCATTATAATTTTGTTTTAGCAAAAAAGGACAAGATATTTTTAGAATCACACGGTGCTAAAAATTGTCATATATTGGAAAATGGTATATGTAAGGAATTGTTTGCATTTTATGAAGTTCCCGAATTACCAAACAAAACTATATATTTAGGTAAAGTGACCTCACGAAAAAGACAGCATGTATATTGTAATTTAGATAACATTGATATTGTTGGACCTGGTGGTAATCATTTGAAAAATTGGAAAGGCTCTTGGTCAAGAGATGATGTTTATAAAAATCTTTCGAATTATGGAAATATGTTGTTAATAAGCGAAGGTGAAGCCGATCCATTGGTGATAAAAGAGGCATTAATATGCGGTTTGGGTGTGGTTGTGAATGAAACTTCAGGAAAAAATTTAATAGAAAATGAATTTATAACTATTATTGAAGAGAGTAAAATAAATGATTTATCATATATTCAGACGAAAATAGATGTGAATAGAAAGAAAAGTATTTCAATGAGAAAGCAAATCGCAGATTATGGAAATGATAAGTTTGGATGGAATAACTTAATAGATAAATATTTACTTAAAATTTGTAATTGATATTATATATATGGTTGAAGGATATTTTGTTATGGGATTTGGCCAGAAATACATTGATGAATGCGAAAAGATGGTGGAAACTTTAAAGGTATTTGATTCAATTAGACCAGTAGCATTAATGACGCATAAAGTAGATGAAAAATATGTAAATACAAAAAATATATTTGATGATATAATTTATGTGGATGATGAAGATATCAAGGATGATAATATCCACAATTCCTTTTGCGTAAGATCAAGAATACATATGCCAAAATATATGCCTTATGATAAGATAATTTCATTAGACAGTGATATGATTTGTTTATATAATCCTCGGCATGCTTGGGATTTTTTTAATAATACAGATCAACCATTTATGTGTTGTGGTTTTGAATATGAAAAATGTTGGCATTGGGGAAGAGTTGATCAAGTGATCCAAAAAGTTGGTAGAAAAATTCCAAGTATACATGGTGGCGTGTTGTATTTCAATAAAAATCATATTCATTTCAATAAATTTTATGAATATACAAAAGACGCTTTAAATAATTATGACGAATATAATTGTATGCGTTCGTTTAGAGGAGGAATGACTGATGAAGTGATTTTCTCTATAGCAATGGCAAAACTTGATATAAAACCTTTACATTATGAAATTTATCCGATTGTTAGTTTTAATTTACCTATTACAATTGAATTACCATGTTATGTACAAAGCCGTGATGGTGAAAATACACAAAAACACACTGTAACTAAATACCCTACAATATTTAATCATCTTTTCTTCCACGAGAAATCTATGCCAAAAGAAAGACAAATTAAATTAGAAGGTTGGTATAATGATTTTCATAGGAAAATAATTAATATGAAAGAGAAAACCCATAAGATTATATCCAAATATATATGTGTCACTGCTTTGTATGATATTGGAAGAAAAGATAGAAATTTCGATTTTTACATTGATAATATTAAAAAATTATTACAATTTAAAATGCCATTGATCATATTTTGTAATAACTCTACTTATAATAAATTGAAAGATATCAATCATGAGCACTATGTACAGTTTATTGTACGTGAGTTTGAAGAGTTAGATTTTTATAAAAAACATTATTCCGAAATTAAAAATAATATTTCAAGTGAGAGTTATAAACGTAATGTTAAACATTATGGAAGACCTGAAACAGTGTATTCAGAATATAATATCATACAATATAGTAAATTTGATTTCATTTCTGAAGTAAAACAAATTGTAAATTCAGAATACTATATATGGATAGATGCTGGAGTACCACGTTTTTTTGATAATGTACCAACAGATATATGGCCAAACTATGAAAAATTAAATGATAAAATAATTGTTCAAACATTCAAAGAAGCAGAAATAAATGAAAAATTTAATAAGAATTTCAATGATATTTTGAATTGTATTAATTTGGAAAATGAGTGTAAAATGTCAAGGTATTTGATTATAGGTACAACATTTGTGGTTCCAAATAAAGATGTTGAATGGTTGAAAACGAAAGTCAATGAAAAATACAATGAAATGTTGCGTTATGGATATTTAAATAATGAACAAGTGGCGATTGAATTCGTTGTTAAAGAAAATTTAGAAAGATTCGATGTGAAAATAAATAATTCAAATAATTGGTACAATATGATGGAATATATTTAAATAATACTATTATAGATATATATTATGGAAAAATATATATATATTTCAATTCCAAAAACAGGAACAAATAGTGTTCATGAAATTATGGGTCAAACAAAGTACAATCACATTACAGCTAATACTATAAAGACTGTAATTGGAGAAAATGAATATAACTCTAAAGAAAGCTTTTGTTTTATTAGAAACCCAGTGGATTTAGTGAAATCTTGGTATTATTATCATAAATATAACCCACGTGTTCCAAAGGACGAAGGAGCCCTATATTATCCAGATACAATTGATAAATGGGTATTTGATATGAATTGTAAGACACATTGGGAAGAAAACAAACATACTCAAAACAACAAACTATGGGATGTAGGTATGTCGCCATTACATCAATGTAATTGGATAAAAGATGTAAATGATAATATAATTGTAAATGAAATTTATAAATTTGATGATTTGAATAAAGTATTGGAATACAAATTTTCTAAGAAAGTAAAAACTAGCAATAAATCAAATAAGGATTTATTTGAGTTGAGTACTGAAGTAGAAAACGCAATAAAAAATAATTTTCATGAAGATATTGAATTATATGAAAAAATATATCCCTTTACACCAAATCTTGAATAGTCTTCAAATATTGGTTTTGAATAACATTTTTCCATGAAAACGTTTCCAATGCATACTTTCTTATTTCCTCTCTCTTCGATAAACTCACCTCTCTATTTTTTGCTAGGGCATCTGATACATAATTAATGTCATTAAATTTATTATCAGGAATTACGGTAATAAAATCTTTTGTTCTATCTAGATTTGCCGCACTTATTTCATTACATACTACTCCCAATCCAGCAATTAACGCTTCTTTAATAACCAGCGGATCTGCTTCGCCATCTGACATTAATAATATATTAGCATAATCGGTTAACTCGTTATATAAATTTTCCTTGTCCCATGAACCCAAATATCGCGTGTGTGCTCTATCAAATTGAGAATTGGCTATTTGTCCGACAAAATGTAAATTATCGATGCTTTGATATAAGTATTGTCTTTTTCGCATTTCTATTTTACCTATATATATACTACGATCAGGATACATTGGTACTTCTTTATATAAAAATAAATCTTCACGAGCACCATTATGAATAACACTTACTTTATCCTCTGGTATATTTGCCTGTATATACACATTTTTAATAGGTTCACTAAGTGCGAATATATGTACATATTGATGTAACTTCAATAAATTCTGAAATGGGGCATACATTCGTTTATTTGTAAATATTTGTGGCAAATATGCCCAATGTGTCGTATAAAGTATAACTTTACAATAAGGATGAATGTGTGGAGCAAGAATAATCAAGTCGTCATACATGATGTGTACCACATCGAAATTACCGTTTTTAATAAATTCCACAACAACACCATTGTTTTGGTCACTAATAAAGACAACATTGTGATTGGCTTTCTTTAAATTTTCATAATAATCCCATACAATTATTTCACAAGCACCCCAAGCTTTTGGAGGTATTGGTGTACCAGGTCCTACCAAACATATATTCATATAAATTTATATAAAAAAGTCCTTTATATAAATTATTATGGAAAAGAAATATAATCTTACATGTGTTTCTGGTTATTGGAAAATAAAAAACAAACATAATAATAGCTTCGATAACTGGTTTGATAATACTTTGAAAATAAACTGCCCATACATTTTTTTTGGTAATAAAGAATCAATTGAAATGGTCAAACAATTTCGAGGTGACTTACCAACATATTATATTGAACTCGATATTGAAAATTTCCACACTTACAAATATTATGACAAGATGATTGCTCATCCCATACATTGTCCATCAGTAGAGCTGAATCTTATATGGAATGAAAAAATATTCTTATTAGAACGAGCCCTTCAACAAAATCCATTTTCGACAGATCATTTTTGTTGGATAGATGCAGGGATATGTGTATATAGAGACAATAAGCCACCAACTGAAACATTTCCTAATGTTGAAAAGTTGTCTATTATACCAAAGGATAAATTCGTATATTCATCAAGTACAAATTACAATGAATCACTAGTAAACGAAACAAATTATTATCATCATGTTTGCGGTACCAGTTATATCTTACATAAAAATATTATACCTACTTTCGCTAAATTATATGAATCGTATATGGATAAACTTGTTAATAGAAACAACTTGTGGTCTGATCAGTTAATATTGACACACATTTTTAAAGATCATAAGGATTTGTTTTTAAAAATTGCAGATGGTTATGGTGAAATAATACCCAAACTTTATTAATTCCTTTTATATAACCATTTTTTTTCTGGATCTAACATTAAATGATTATAATTCGTTTTTCTTTCTTCTATGTCGCTATAGTTTTCATATTGTGTAACTGTTAGTGGATATAGTAAATACCAGTCACTTTTTGACTGAAGATGTTTCCAATACATATCAATCGCGTAGAATCTCTTTTGATTTGTACGTAATAATTGTTGTAATCCTGTTTTGAAATTATCCATCAGTGTCGCATAATAATGTTTGTTTACCACATAACCAGTTGTCGTTTGAATATTTGTCACTTTAAGACAAAAATCCTCTATTTGTGTATAAGGCTTTACTACATTTCCACCTATCAATAATACGTCCCATGTTTCTATTTTATTCTTGAACTTCGTTAAACTCTCTATCAACTGATTATGATTCAAAAATGTTATATCATCTTCACATATGAATACTTGATCATAATCATTTTGTATTGCTAATTCCAAACATTTTATATGGCTTAATGTACATCCTACTGCACCGTTTTTCAACTTTATAGCATTGAATCTATTACATTTCAAATTAATTTTTTGGAACTCTCCTTCCACATGTACTAGACGATCATTACGACTTTCAAGATTTATTACAAAGTTGTTTTGTAATAATTCCATTTATAATTATATAATCCATATTTTTATATATGTAATATCAGAACTATTTATAAACGCGGAACGAAATCCATGCTATCCAACATATTCATTTTTTTCAAAGAATTCTCCAAATTATCCTTACCATAATTGAATAAATAATCGGTTTTCGGGCTCACTTCATTCTTCTTTATCTGTCTGTATACTGTATCGATATTTGACAATACCTGTTTAAGCTTGTCTTTGTCATAAATCAATTCCACTCTACTTGATACATGTTCTACTAGTATTTCCAATACAAAATAAATCAAATATTTTCGCTTCTTTGCGGTACCCGTCGAATACTTCACGCAAAATAATTGTTTGATCGAATCCACTATTGAAACAATCAAGGGGTTATTCTTTTTACTCGCCAATATCTCGAACAATTCCCATAAAAGCCATATACTATCGCGTTTGTATTTATGATCCACATCCACGTCTCGCAATTTACATTTTGTTTTCATCTTCTTTTTACGACAAATCGAATCGAATTCTATTAACCATTCTACCCAATAACATGCTTCTTTCATATTTGGCACTGGACCATTTATATGATAACCCAACTCATTTATCGAAATGAATAATTCTTTGGGGTCTTCCGTGTCGAAAATATCATAGGTATATGTCGTTTCTTTGGCTTTTAATCTTTCCTTTAACATCGTCAAATCAAATTCTTCTTCTTTTAATAATTTCACCGTCTCAAACCCTGGCTTCTTCACGCTTAGACAAAGAATTGTTATTATTTCGGCGAACATTTGACGTATCGTGTAGTTGTTACGCAAATCCAATACGTGATTATAATGCTTCTGGTTCATTATATTACGGAATGTATCATAACGTTTTACCAAATATATCGGGACTTTTGGATTTCCATTGTGGATATATTTCCCTACAAATTCGAAAATACATTCCCATAACTCGGCATAGTGTCCAGATGCTATCATCTCTGCTGACCAATAACACGATTCTTCCAGCTTGCCGATGTTTATATGCTTTATTAGTTGTTTTCGCACTTCGGTGAGTTTATAATTAGAAAATGATATTCCCCTAAATCCATCTTCCATTCTTATATCATTGAATTTACTATTTTCGGATACAGACATATATACATATAAAATATTGGTTATATTTTATATATTACGCACAAATATTTACTTTCTTTGTTTTCTTGTTACACGATTTTTGTTTTTTCTAGACTTTACACCTTTTCCAATTCCTCCTTTTTTTCTTTTCCCTGTGTTTCTTCTTAAAAGTCCTTTTAAGAATCCTTGTAGAGAAAATCGACTTTTTTGTGTTTTATTTTCTTTCAATGTTGCGTGTTTCTGGCGCATCAACTGATTTGTCCTGATCACCCTATTCTCAGCATCCACTTTTTCCCGCTTTTCTTGTGCCCACCTGTCAGCCTCATCGGGATAAAATTTATTACATCTATCCCACGCATATTCTCCATAATTGTGAATACGTTGATTATATTTTTCATCCGAATCCAACTTTCCGTATTCACACCATTTCTTAGAAGGTTTTTGTGATCCTTCTGGTACTGGTGGCGGTGGTGGTGATGATATACGTTTTGCTCGTTCTGTCTCCTCATCTCTCTCATCTCTCTCATCTCTCTCATCTCTCTCATCTCTCTCATCTATCTCTCTAGCGGCTGCGATTACATTTTTTTCTGCTATTTTTTGTCTGCGTCTAGCTTCATCTTCTGCTATTTTTTGCTGTATGCGCGCTGCTTGTGTTTCAG
>Ga0209632_10004179_pt1 | contig 12856 bp, 4 predicted proteins | sample COG_10_FD_184754 | JGI IMG/M metagenome (GOLD analysis project Ga0209632, IMG submission 184754) | Pelagic Microbial community sample from North Sea - COGITO 998_met_10 (SPAdes) (version 2) | ecosystem: Environmental > Aquatic > Marine > Neritic zone/Coastal water | place: Helgoland, sampling...
TCTGGAATAAACCAATCTTTTTCGCTTCCCATCATTTTAACACTATGGTTAATAACGGACGCTTTAGAAAAAGCTACTCTTGCTCCTTGAATGAATCCGTTATTTGATCTAACAGAACCAGAAACTACAGAATTTTTTTGTTCTTCATAATTTCCAACTTTAAAAACTACATTTCGAGAGGATAGGTTGCCTTTTAAATTTGAAACCACAACTCGAACAACATGGTGTCCGGGTGATTCAAATCGTTTTACAATACTCGACTGATTTAAAAACTTAGAGGATGAATTTTGTACATTTTGTACCTCAGGATATTCAATTACAAAAGTTAGGCGCTCAACTATTCTTAAATCATTCCATTCTCCTCTCTTACCTTGAGGGAAATCTGCAAGTGCAAGTGCGAGTGCATGCTGGTCTCCACCAAAATTATCTGGCTCGCCAATTCCAATTGAACCCCAATTCATATAAATAAAAGGGTCTCCATTCTGCCATTTCCAAACACCTTCACTTTCTAAATCAGACCCACCTAACCAAGCAAATGCAGTTCTCGTTGTCCAATTTGTACCCAAGTAATCTGGTTGTGAACTTAACCCAAGATTATCATTAATTAATGAAAAAATGATATTTGATTCCGCTTCAGAATTTATAGTTGCTAGATGTCCACCCTTCAACCGTGCAAATTCAGTCGCTTCGTGAAAGGAAAGCCTTTGATTTACCCACTCATAACGATTGCCGGTTTTGTTTTCCGGGTCCACTTCCATTTTTTCGTTAGTAAACCAACCATAAGCATAATCAGATGCATTCGCATCCGAAAAATTAATCGAAATTTCAACAGGTTCCCCGAGCGAAGGAGTACGGGTGGAAGCCTGTACATCAAATTCGGGAACATCATCCGTTTCATCAAAACCCATATTAACCACCACTTCCAAATATTCCATTGGATAAGTTCCGCCCTTGCGGATCGGGGTAATGTGTACATCTGATTCATAATCCGAAAATGTATGGCCAGGCATTAAGAAACAATCCGTGAAATCACCCGGTGTATTGAGGGTCATGTCTAATAAACCTTGAACAATTGAATCACCTGGGGCAAATCGGTGACCATTATTTACAGTTAAACCAAATTCACTTGCAGATCGCCTGTAAGAAAGCCAATATGAGCTAACCATATCACCTATAACCTGAGTAGTAGGGTCATCCTCATTAATAGCTGAATATTGTGAAGCATTTATTTCAAGCCCCCTTAAACCTCTGGGAGCACCCAAGGAGAAATCTCTTAAATATGCCTGTTTGTAGCTGTTTTCTCCAGTGCCCGATTTAAGCTGAATCCAGGTCGAATCAATTTGAACAACTGTATTATTTAAGTCATCAATAATTTCAATAATTGGTTCTTCCGCATATCCCCGACCTGCGGAAACGATATTAATTGTAGGGAGCGAACCAGTCAGATCAAGTACTCCTTCTGCTCCATCACCAGGGCCACCAATTCGGAGGGTACTTTGAACATTTTGAGATCGTAATAGAGAAATCACACTGGAATTACCATCTGGAACAACAAGCGAATACTCACCAAGGCGCAATGGGAACGGACCCATTCCATAGTCATGTCGATAAATACGAAAAGTGTTTGGATGTACTCCGGATTGATTTGTTTCTGTAAGGTTGGTATTTTGTAAAGCAGTGGGATTTAAAAAACTCCCCACATCAAACCCAAGAGTGCTACCAATTGTTAGTCCAAATCCTTGAATACTATTCATGTTGACCTTGCTGGGCACAGTTAAGTCACCAGTGGCAAGAATTGCACGATTACCCATTATCGAATAAGGGTTTGAATATCCTATCAATCGCCCCTCATCACTATTTGGCTTCTCGCTAAATGACTGATAGAGGTTTGCGTGCTGAAGGCCAAAATTATGGCCCAACTCATGCGCAATCGTTACCCCAAAAGATAGGCTGTTTCCTGAATCAATTTCAGGATACCAGGGATTAGGGGTTGGCGTTTTTGCCCAAGAACCAAAACCCGGCAAATTACCCCATCCCAATGCACCAGCCGCAGTGGAAGATAAATTGGAAACAATCAGCCAAGTAACCCCAATATTTTGAACATTTGCACTTACTTCAAAGTTGTTAGAGAAAGTTGCATTTCCATCAAACAATATCGTTGGTCGAGTGTGATAAAAAGATCCAGAGTCTAAAACTTTAATTCTGGAGATCTCTCCTTTGGAATTTAAAATCGCCTCAGCTTTTGCAGGAATAAAGTCAGGATCAGCAAGGCCGGTAATAGGATCGATATTTCCACCCTGGAAAGTAATTTCGGGGGGGGAGGTAAAATTCCCAGACAATACTTGGCTAAATGTATTAATACTAATATTAGAAACTCCTTGAAAGGCGGGTCCGCCAATATCCCATTCCCTGCTCGCTTGTGCTGCTTTAAAAAGGGCATCTGGTCCATGTTGACCAAGAATGCCCGCTGCTCCATAAAAATTTTCGATGGAACCAATCAAATTGCCAGAGCTGTCAAATTGATGCGTTTCTTCACCATCAATTTCCTGTTCTTGAGAATATTTGTCAAAATCAATTGTAATGGTGGGAGTAATGACAGGCTCTATGTGAAATGTACCATCCGAATTACGAAGGTAAAATTGTTTAACTTCTTCCATTGTATCTGCCAGCACTTCCTGGGAAACTGGCTCATAGCCATCTTGTTGAAGGCCCGGATAAAGAGGGTTGCCTGCAGAATCAACTAATGGTGCGTTGGAGCCGTTATAAATCAATCCTTCATCACGAAAGCGAACCGGCATAACCAAGACTTTCCTAAAACCATCTATGGGAACCACATTGGTCGGTGGTTCAACACCATTATCAAACTCTACTACAAAAGGTAATGGTGTATCAGGATCAGCAGAAGACCATTTTCCCGTTGACCAATTTATCGAACCATAAGATTCCGTGGTACTATTAGGTTCATCAGAGCTTAACCAATTATTGAACCCTTCGCCTACATCATCACCGCTTAGCCATTTCCAATTTCCTTTCTCTGCATCAATCGGTTGAGATACCGTTAGATTCGCATCTTTATCTAGATAAGTACCATTTTGATCAGGATTATCAGTTAAGCCGATCCAACTTGAATTGACCCCTACAATATTTGATTCTGAAAGCAGTTCCGAGATGTAATTGTTTTCAGCTAGTGATCCGATTGAGACCAGCCTGCCATTTTGTGCAGTTGCATTCGCTTCTGCCTGTGCCCAAGTCATTGGGGTGGTAATCACTTGATAACGATTTTCCAAAAATATTGTGACCCCATTACTTCCGGCAATGACTGGATAGCGTACCGATGAGCGAGATTTTTGTGCCAACCCCTCGGCTTGAATAGCTTGTTCTTTAAATAAATTCTTTTCTGCAGGGCTATTAAAATTCATCGGTTTTCCTGCGAACTCTATTGATTCCCCCATTTCGGAGAAAGGTTTGTCAGCAACCGCAAAATGTCCGTTGATCGATACACCCCAAACTGCTAGGTCTTTTTGGGAATGAAGATTTTTCCTTCGTCCGTATGCAAATGTCTTTAATGTCCTTCCATCCGGAAAATTTGTAAATCTTGAAAATTCACAATTTAAATGGTCACCTCCCTTACATCCATAAAAAACATCTAAATCTGCCAAGCCACTTTCCCATTTTTCCAAATTCTTTTTTATTTGAGGGGGAATAAATGCTGCGTTTACTATTTCCTTTGGTAGAGCCTTCTCTAAAGCTTCATGCGGTCGCTTCTTAATTATTTCAGCTAATAATTCTGCTCTTTGAAATGCTAGTTTTTCTCCTGTATTGAGGAGATGTTTAATTTTTCTTGGATCATGAATGCACTCTTGAGAAGGATCGCAGTGCAATGTTTCCCATTTTTGTAGCCAACTTTCAAACTGGCTAAATACTGCTAAATCATCAGGGGAGTTATTTTTTATTGAAACAACTTCTTTTGGCTCAACCGTAGATGAAGATACCTTATTTCTTGGTTTTATGTCCTCTACTAATTTTGATTTGATTTTAACAATATCATTCGAGGAAGAATTTGGTCTTCTTTTTTCAGAAGAATATTGAGAATTTAGGTTCGTTATTTTGTCAAAAATACTCTTTGACAACCCGATTACCCCTAGAAGGAGCGCAAAAATAACTAGTAGTCTCAATAGGTTGGACCTTAAGTACTGAATTACTTTAAGCAAAGGGGCGTGGGGCATTGAAATAAATTTACATTAAAAAAGGTTTTTTTGCAATAAGGTAGGAATGTCAAGTAATGGATGTCGGCTAATGCTAATATCTTATTAAATAATTAAATTACTACAGGGCTTGAATCTATTCTATTGCAGGACTATTATAGTACATTCCTCATAAATGAGATAAGAAGGGTCACCATATAATGGTAAAACTTTTGCTCAGGAATTCCTGACATAATTTTTTATTAAAAGGAATTTTTTTAAAGTCATTTGGCTTTGTGTCGTAAAACTATTTTTTGTCAGCGTCTAAATTGCCCTTAAATACCCTTCGGATAGTACCGGTTGGGGTCATAATAACTGGATCCTTGAAAATAGATTGTGGGCTAATGTTTTGAATCATCTCCTGAACAGGTGAGCCACCCCGTGAAACAATACTGGCACTGACAAATATCAAAAGATTACGCTTTTGATAACTCTCAGCCGATGATTGGAAAAGCCTACCAATGAGCGGGATATTGCCCAAAACTGGTATTTTATCGTTAACTGTTTTAACCTCTTCTCTAGTCAGCCCACCGATAATAACTGTGGCACCATCGAAAATAGTAACAGATGTATTTACTTTCCGAACGGAAAATATTGGCATTAATATCCCAGAAGGCTGAATAATCATTGGGGGGGACCCCACTGCAGAAGTTCCTATCATTGCAGAAGATCCACCGTATTCGATAAACCCGTCAAACTCAGTTACCTTGGGGCTAAGCTCAAGAGCGATTGAATTGTATTTTTCAATTCGCGGGGTTACATCTAAAACAACCCCAACCTCACGAAACCCAGGCTGTTCATCATCCGGTGCGACTGTTTCGAATTGTGGAATCGCTGATTGAATTTGTATAGCCTGTGCGAGTGCGCCGGCTCCTTGGTTGTTCTGTCCACCCCCGCCGCCGCCACCAGGCAATGGAGCGGGTTCATAATTAGTCGGATAAATAAATTCTTGAGCAATTGTAATCTGAGCAGGTTGACCATCCATTACAGTTATTCTGGGAGCACTTAATAAATCAGTGCCCTGCTTTCGTTTTAGGGCATTTATTAACAAACTAGCCTGTTGATTGCCCAAAATTGTGCCAGTGTGAAATTTCATATCCAGCAGCGGTGATACACCTTCACCAATACCAATTTTTCCTGGTAATGACGGAATCGTGTTAGGTAAGTTCTTACTTGCCTGATCATTATCCGGAATGCTGATAATAGTGTCCCTTGTCATACCTGTGGGAGAGTGGGCATTTGCCAATGTACGGGTATTTCCGATAAGGTTTTTAGAAAAAGATCTCATTGGCTCTCCTCGAGAATTTAAAACTGCTTCTCCATTTGCTGGGTTCATAATAAATTGTGGATTGTCCCAGCTCATAGTCCAATCAAAACTAACTTCGTCTAACGCCCCTTCTTGAACTTCCAAAAATTTTGTTTCGATTTCTACCTGACGGCTTGAGTCTGCGTCTAGCCGCTCTAATATACGAATTATCAAATCTAAGTTTCTTCTTTCATGAGTTACAATCATTTGAAACCCGTCAAATACAAACTTATGTCCTTTTGCATCATCAAATGTAATTCCTGCACCTTCCAGAAATGCCTTAATTTTAGCTCCCGTATCATCGGCACCTCCCCCTCCCCCTGGGGCGGGTGCAAATGGATCGGCTCCCCCTCCCATTCCACCACCGGAACCCCCTGTCATGCGATTAATTGTACCTTGAGTCACTTCAAAGAACTCTGTCTCTAAGGGCCTCCCCTTAAAGGAACCGCCAGTCTTAGTAACGACAATTGCATCGGAGCGCACATCATAAGTCCAACTCACCATTTCGGATATAAACTGGATCATTTTACCCAGTGGCATGGGGTTCAAGGTAATAGTTACATTTGGAAACGGCTCATCTCCATTTGCCAAAGGAATTATGTTTACCCCTTTCTTTGCTGGATCTGGCTCAGTGAGGTCAAACATTTTTGCTTGCCTTTGTAATTCAGCCATGACTTCAGGAAGTGGTGATTCAAAAAACTGAACACCTGGAACTTGTATGATTTTTAATTTACTCTCCAAATTACTTGGGCCTTCCTGGACTTTTTCCACTTCATCAATTTGTCGATCAAAAACTTTGGGTCGCTCCCATTCACGCTCAATTTCTTCGAGCATTTCCTGTCTTGTTTTTAAATACCCCAGGTAACTTTCTTCAGAGCGCATTCGAGAGATCCGCTTAAGCATCTCTTTTGCCTCATAGTTCTCTGAAAACCTCGTCTCGATTGTCCTGTATGATTCTGTTGCACCCGTTAAATCTCCATTTATAAACTGAACTTTTGCTCGCATAAGTAAGTCAGACATTACTGCTTGCTGATCTTTCCAGTCAGCAGAAAATTCTGTAATATCTCTTCGGTAGGGATTACTTTTATCTTGCTGTATCCTCTCCGCCATCCGATCAGCTCGGCTCAACTCTTTCTTCATCGCAGTATCTCCACCAGTTGCTTTCAAGCCCGGGCGCCCATAAGATAACGGATCTCCCTGTATATCCCTATCTTGATAAAATCCTGTTTTAAATGCATCTAGATATTGATTTGCTAAATCCCAATCTTTATCTTCTCTTGCGTCTTCCGCTTTTTCTAAATTGATTCTATTTTTCAACAATGATGCTTCCAAAATAATTGGCCAAGTTCTGGTATTAGGTTCGAGGAAATTTTTAATTTTATACAAAGTGTCGTCCGCTTCCTCATACTGCTTTTTGTTTATATGCCCCTTTGACTTAGCGAGCATTTCATCCGCAAGTAAAGCCTGCTCCTCTGATTTTTCTTGTGCTTTTTCCATTTCGGCATCGAAATCTGGTTTCTCATTAATCCCCAAAGTCTCCGTTTCCGCCCTTCGACTTGATTCTTCAATATCCTTGTAATCAACAACTAACTTCTGAACCTCAGCTACCTGTCCTTTAAGCATCGCCTCGCCCATTCGAAACCAAATAATTTGTTGCTTAGCCTTGTAAATATCACTGATCAATGCAATACTGGAAACATTAGAGGGCAAGATAGCAATCGCTTCATCGAGCTGATCGAGTGCTAAGTCGTATTGCCCATCAGAACCATCTTTTCTTGCTCGTTGAAGTAATCTTTCAGCACGTCGCATCGAGAGTCCCATCTTGGCCTTTTCTTCCTCCATGAGCCTTTGAAAATCAGGTTTTGCATCATCGGAAGGAAGTCCTGCCTTAGCCCTAATCTCGATCAAATCTTTTTTTGCTTTGTCAAGTTCTTCCACCAATTTACCGACGAGACTGACATCGGTTGAACCTTGGCTTGAAAGAACGATTTCACGTTTTCTTTTTCTGTCGTCGAGCTCTATTGTTACATTTTTTCTCCATCTCTCCAGCAACTGACTCGCGAGAGAATATTGCTTGTCAGTAAGCGCTTGCTGAGCAAGTTTGTAGTAAAGTTTGGTCTCTTCTTTTCGGATTTTATCCAAATAGAAACTGTTTTGCTCTGTTTTGTTAATTCCTTCAAGAGCACGGGTCGATAGTTCCTGTGCTTTTTTAAAATTACCTGAATTGGCAAGTGTGCGAATTTCCTGTAGCAGACGAATCAGGTTAGTACTCTTTCCGATGCTTAATATATCTAAAGAGTCAACCGTTTCGTTAATTGGTGGCGGGGTCGATTGTGTTGGTAGGTTATTTAAATCTACCTTCGGTAATTCAAAATCACCCGTTATGTCCGATTTTCCCTCATTTTGAAAATCCTGCCCGAAAACGAACATTGAGGTACATATTCCTAGTAGGATTAAAAATCTCGGAATGGAAAGTTTTAGCATTGTGAAGGGGGCAAGGTTCTTAAATTTATCTCAAAAAGTATTCCATACAATAGTACACTCTGGTCAATCAGAAATAGTGGAAGTTTTCGAACTTACGAAAAAAGTTTAAATTTGAATATGAATACCCCAACGAATTGATTGAGTTAAAGCAAGAAGCAAAAGGACTTGTCCGCAATTACAAAGCCCTTAGTGTTACTTCAGTTGGGGCAGAGGCAAGAGGCCCCGTTTTTCGAATCGTTAACTCCTTTTTTAAACTGTCAATAGTCAGGATTTCATAGGTTCGTTCGTCGAAAGTAATTGTTTTTCCGATGTCTTTTTCAGAAATTGAAGTTTCTTTTGCTAATTTCCCCGGAATTTCAAACTTTAAAACTATGGAATATTGACCTGAAAATACTTCCTTCATAAGACTATTAATTTCGAAAGCATCTCCACCAATTTGAAAATCTTTTACCAACGCCCTTCCGACTGGTTTCAATCCGCCTGTTTTTTTATTTGGGATTTGCTGAACAGCAAAATATTCCACTATCAGAAGTTTTGCTTCATCTTCCATGGTTGTCTGAACCAAGGTGGAACTACCCGGTTTAAAATTTGGGTTTAACTTGTAAGGTTTTTTAATTTCTACCCGGTTCCTGACATTATTGCTCGAACTACCAGATACCTTGGTCTGCAGATCCTCGAAATAAGGGACGCTTCCAATCCACCCGCTCATTTTAAATCGGTACACTTCTTTATTAAAAGAAATAAGCGACAACCCAAATGCTTCTTCGACCTCCTCTTCCTCAGTGGGTTTCGGCAAAGTGGTAGATAATGCACCATCCGCCAAGTAAATAATGGGGGGAGTAAAAAGATCATAAATTGTTGAGTTTCCACCCGCGGATGTGCCAATCCATCGGCTTCGCTCTGTTCTATTAACATCCAAAAGATTTCGAGTTTTAGATTGGTAAGTAGAAATTATACAATCTGCGAATTCTAGATCACCAAAAGTTTTATTCAAAATTAATTGTTGTTCGCCTCTAATAAATTCAATTTCTTTAAAGCTTATATTCTTTACGCCCTTTGCTGTATCGATCGCAATTGGACTTCTAGATTTTTCCCAACCTGTCGATAATACTGTACTACTGGGGTTCAATAATTTCCCCGTAAGAACAACTTGGGACTTTAATCCAATTGATACTCTGCTTCGTTTAGGAAATATTATTTTAGTTATTGAGAAAGAATCGACCAACTCACCCCTTGTATTAAAAACTTCAATAATATCGTTTGGTAAAAGTTCTGTCTTTTTCTCCAATTTTAAAATTTCTTCCCCTCCAAACGATTCCACGGTAAAGGAGATTGGCTCTTGCTGCTTAACTGCGTTATCAAGTTCTACCGAACTAAAGTATGATATAACTGAAGTTATAGTTACTACTAATACCACCAATACCAGTACTATTTTTTCGTAATGTGAACTAAGGATTTTCACGATTGGATAAAATTTTATCTATTTTAGTTCGAATCTTGGCATTTCCGGATAATTCTAAAAATTGAGATAATGCTTCTTCATTCACTTTTACCCCTCTTAATGACTGGGCCATAAAGGGTTCGATGTCATGATCTATGCCATAAACATACTCTATCACGAGTGTAAATATTGATTCTACATTTTGGACAATAGGCAAAGACTGAATTTGACTTTCTAATGGATCCGAAAAGGGGCTTGGAGAAAGTTGGCTTGTAAATGAAGTATCAGAATCATCGGATCGGTTTACCACTAAATCTCGCAAGAGAAAAGGAGGCCTCAATTGATTAATAAAACTTCTTGCATGGGAGGTGTGGCTCTTGAATTTTATTTTAAAAACATAAGTTTTAATTCCACCAGGAAAACGAACTAATTTTCTTTGAAGGTTTTGCGGTATGAACAAATCCGCTCCAATATGCTGACTGTCTTCTTTTCCGACTGATTCTCGTAATAATTGCAAGAGAACTATTTGATGCTCACTATCAGAAGATTCGATTAAAAATTCAATCAAAGACTCTATAATTTTACCTTGAATACCCAGTAGTTGAGACTCGGGCCTAGAAAAACTTGGCCAAAATCCGTCGTATGAGGCCAACCCAAAACCATATTTTTTTCCTAAGTTTTCACTTTTGCTTCCGAAGTTGTTTAATTGGTTTTTTTCATCTTTCTGGAACGATATATTGTTTTTCCTGCAAATATCGTGCAAACGGTCATATAGCCTTGTGATATCAGCGTTTATTGACTCCGGGCTTTTCTGCTTCCAGTTTAAATATATATTTTGGGTGGGATTTAGAATAGTTTTCCAAAATCGATGTTGGTCCTTTTCCATTTCTGATAAAATAGCAAGTTCCTGAATCGCATTTTGCGTTTCCACTTCGACTCCATGAAAAAGCATTAAATCTTCTTCGAGAGTGTTTTTATACTGGATTTCTTTAGTGATAGAATCGATCGCCAATTTCACGCTTTCCGCAGAATTACAAGAAACTATTTGCAAGCAGCAAAACACCGTTAAGCTTAGTACCAGAATAGCGAAGAAAAACTTATTTTGTTTAAAGAAATTCATTCTATTCTATCCTGATTGAGGAATAAAAACATATTCAAAATGTGTGAAATATCTTTTAAATAAATCACCCTTTCCTTCAATTGAAAATGTTTTCTTCTCTACTTTTTTAATGAATGGGAGGGATTCTAAATATTGGGTTAGGGCTTCCTGCTTTTGGCTGTTTAACTCAATTAAATGATTCTTCTTTTCCGCGCCCTGTGATTCTGTAAAATCTTCGGTGATACGAATTAAATATCTTCCTGAAAGAATTATCTTAAATTTGTTTGTTTCAAATTTAGATGTTGATCTGTTCAGGTTTTGGTTTTTTGAGCTTTGGTTGTTTCCGAACCGTAATTCGTCAAACCAAGCATCAGACACATCAGTGTGATTAAGCGAACTTTGTAATTGGTTAAGAAAATCTTGGAGTGTCCAACAGCTAAAGCTTTTTTCTCGAAAATATATATTTCTTTTAAGCAATAACTTATTGAATTTATCTATAAAAGTAAATTTTTCCTTCAACAATTCATTCTGTTTTACTTTATCTGAAAGGGCATATGACGAACTCTTTATAAGTGATAATTTATTTATTAAATCTTTTTCTATAGAGTTATTTTTAATGATATTAGGAATAGATAATAAGGAAATTAATATCATAGAAATAAGCAACATGGGTATTTTTTTCTTAAATGATAAGTTCGTTAATTTGTTTGCTGGAAGAAGATTTAAGGGGCGCTTTAATGCAAACTTCTGGCCAGTGTTGAATAGGGCTGTTGCTAGTCCAACTGGCTCTCCTATCATAAAGGGCAAAAGTGCTCGCATTTCATGTTCTACGGTCTCATCAATAACTAAACTTTTAAGAGGGTCAAAATAATCAATATCCAGACTTTGACTTTGGCTGATATATTCAGGCAAATTATTCAACAAGGCACCCCTGCCAGACAAAAACATACGATTGGGTGATTTTCCCTTTTTAAGTCTTTTGTAAGTTACAATTGAGCGAGTGATTTCTTGGCTCGCTCGAGTTAGAAACTGCTGCGAACAATTTTCTAAAACCTGAACACTTGGATCCTCCGGAGAGAAAGCAACTTCTCCTGAAAAATAACTTTTTTTAATTTCTTCCGCTTTTTCAAATACTGTACCTATATTGTCAGAAATATTCTGCGTCAGGGTATTTCCCCCTATCGCTATACTTCGGATAAGGAAGCCAGTCGGATTAATAAAAAGCAAATTAGTAGATTTTGCCCCTATGTTTACCACTAATGTCTCTTGTTGCTCCAATCCAACACCTGATGAAATTAGTGCATTGTAATCCAATATGGGTGCAGGAGTAATTTGCAAAGGGTTTAATCCGATCTCAACTACTTTTTCGCAAAATGTTTCGGCAATTTCCGGTTTTACTGCAAAGGCAAGAATTTCCTGCTCAACACCATCGTCATCAATTACTTGGTAGTCCCAGATAAGTTCTGCCAATGGAAATGGCATTTTTTGTGATAATTCAAAAGCTACTATCTTTTTCTGCTTCTCTTCATCTACATGAGGAACACGTATTGTTTTGTTAAGAAGCAGGCTTCCAGGAAATATAAAGCGAGCATCCCCTTTAAGTTTTTCCTTCTTGCAGAGTAATTCTAATCCGGCAATTAATGAATCTAGCCAAATTTGGTCATTACTATAGTCATAATGTAAAGTTTGAAGAGCAACCTGCTTGAGTTTTAATTTTCCTCCCTCTGAAGTAAATACACTCGCGGACACATGAGAGATACCGCAATTTATAATTACTTCTCTCTTCTCACTCATAAAACGAAATGGCAGCAAATAAAATTAATACCCCGATCCCTTAACCCTCTTCACCGGTCCCACTCCTTCCAGGTAATTGGAACTCACAGTGTGTGCGGGTAATAAAATGCCTTCATTTTTAGACGCATTTGACTGGGCTTGTTGTTTAAACTTTTGAAGTATTCTTTCCTCCCTGTATTTATCAAATGAAATGGAGTCCGAAATTTCTAATGGTATTCCATCGTACATTATTTCTACCACATACCCGACTGCATTAATATAGGTTGATAAAAAGCCATCCCGTTCGGCAATCGTGGCAGGAAATAAAAAGTGGGCATATTTTGTATTTCTATCAAATTTAATAGTCATATATTCCACTTCCGCACTGTAGTATTGATAAAATTCTGTATCGGGCAATTTCAGGGTGCGAAGGCTTTTCTTTTGATATTCATTAAGGAAACATAATGAAAGTCGAACTTTTATGTTATTGATAAATTCAATATTGATTA
>Ga0209632_10004180_pt1 | contig 12856 bp, 15 predicted proteins | sample COG_10_FD_184754 | JGI IMG/M metagenome (GOLD analysis project Ga0209632, IMG submission 184754) | Pelagic Microbial community sample from North Sea - COGITO 998_met_10 (SPAdes) (version 2) | ecosystem: Environmental > Aquatic > Marine > Neritic zone/Coastal water | place: Helgoland, sampling...
TAAAGTTATGGCTAAAGCAACTGCGGCTAATAAAAAAGGTGATGGTATTGCAAGAAAATATAAATTTGATTATAGAAAAGATGGCAAACTTGACATCACATTTGTTAGATTAGATATGAAAAAAAAGGACCTTCATAAATACGCCAACAATGACATTGTTCCTTTTTTATATAAAAAAAAAGGAATGAAAAATATTAAAAAAATCTATTTTAACTACGCTGATATGAATAGTGTTAGTGGTGGAGAAGCAGGTGTAGGCTATGGGTCATTATATCTTAGAAATAATTCTGTGAAAACTGATGAAAGAAAATTGATAATTACATTACATGAGTTGTTGCATACTCAAGGTATGGGTTACAATTGTGTGCCGGGAATGAAAAGTGGAGATGCTCACTATAATTCAAAACCTGGATATATGTTAGAATCTGGAAAAAAAATTGGCCCTATATATGCTCATGATGTTGACGGGTGTCCACAAATGATGGACTCTGTTTATTTAGCACCTACAAGACCAGATTCATGGGATCCTTATAAACACAGCTGTCTATTTCAACTAGGTAAGTACGACCATAAAAAAATAAGAAGAGTTTTAGATAAAATGAAAAAAAAGAGTGAAAAATATATATCTTACCGAACTAGATTTAGCTCAAGTTGCAAAATTAGAGATTGGAATCGTGTTAAGGGTCAAAAAGGTTTTTATGTTTTTGGTAGAGATGAAAATATAGCATCTACAATTAAGTGAGCTTAATTATCTGCTTTAAAAAATAGAATGGAGAAACCTGTAAAGATTAATAACTAAGAAAAAGGAGATAGAAAATGTACGTAAAAATAGAACAAAAACTTTCTAAAGGATTTAATTCTTGGAAAGAGATGATGCTTGCAAATGGTGAAAAATTAAAAAAATATGGAATGACAATTGCTTTTGCAGGAGCTGATAAAGAAGATGACAATGCAATGACAGTTATTATACATTTTGAAACACCAGAAGGAATGAAGGGGTTTGGTGGAGATGAAGAACTGACAAACGCAAGAATTGAGTCTGGTGTAATTATGGATCAAAGTAAAATGACTATGATGACTGATGACTCGGTAATGAACCATTCTGGTTAATTAATAAAAAAAAGGATAAAAAACATGTCAATATTAGCAAAATATAATGCGGCCATGGAAGCAAAAGATGAAGCTGCAATGAATGAAATTTTACATGATGATTATAAGTTTACTATGCATGCATCAGGTAATGTTTTAGGAAAAGCAGATGTAATTAAATGGGCTATGAGTGGTGACATCAAAAGAGATAAAATAAGAGTAATTTTTGAAAATGATGAAATTGGTGTTGAGCATGCATTTGTATCATTTAATGATGGAAATACTGAAGCGGTAATGGCTGTCTTTAAGTATCAAGATGGAAAAATGATTTCTCTTGAAACGGGAGCAACAAAAATACCTAAATAATTATATATATTTAGCGGGATTTCATTTAAGATTATAAAATGAGTCTCGCTACTTCATATGGTTTTTTAATCCTAGCAGTTGTCTTAGGAGTAACTTCAAACAGTTTTGCTAAAAGTGCTGAAGGTTTTACCCTTCTCTTTCCAAGCATCATCACTGGTATTACAATCGTTGCATGTATGTATGCACTTTCAATGGTAATGAAAAATATCCCAATGGGAATAACATACGCATCATTTGCAGGACTAACAATTATATCAACTGTTATTGTTGGTATTATTAGATTTAATCAAGTGCCAAATTTTTACTCGATTATAGGTTTGGTGTTTATTATTATTGGCGTATTAATGGTTAACTTGTTGGGAAAAAATTAAATATGCTTTCAAAAAAATATTCACAACCTTTGTTCATGATTTTTATGTCTTTTGGTATGAGTGTTATTATGAGCGGTGTGGTAACAGCTGTTAACACAGGAATAGTTGATGGCTTTTCTGGAAGATGGTTTAACTCTTGGATGTTTGCTTTTCCAGTTGCATTATTTGCAGCTTTTACTATGGCGCCAATTATGAGACCTTTAGTTAATAGAATAGCTTCAAAAGATTAACTATGAAACCATTCATGGGATATATTATTTTAGCAATTGGGATCACAACTGGTATTGCCGCTAATAGTTTAGCAAAAATATCAGAAGGGTTTACAAAATTAACACCAACTTTGTCATGTTTAATTTTAATGACTATAACTATGTTTTCACTAGCTAAAGCAATGTCGGTTATTCCAGTAGGTTTTGCATACTCAACTTATAGCGGGTTAACTGTTACGGGAGTTTTAGTTTTTGCTATGATAAAATATAATCAAATTCCAAATATATACGCTTCAATTGGAATTGTTCTAATTGTTGTTGGCGTTATAATGGTAAATTATTTAGGAAAACTCAATTAATTAAAGGTTATCTGGTAATTTATGATTACCATCTTCTGTTAAAACAATTTCAAACTCCTCAACTACATTAGTTAAATTAAGTTTTGAATATAAATGAGGAAACATATTACCATCTGAGGCTTGTTCCCAAATTAAATGATCAAGTTTTAAAGTTTCCACTTTAAGTAAGAGTAAATTATTTTGGTTAGAATAATATTTTTTTAATGTACTCTCAACCTGCTCTTCTCCTGAAAAATGAATATAGCCATCTTGTATGTCTTTAGATGATCCAGAATATATTCCAGATGACTTGGCTTTTAACCATTCGTCATTATCAATAATTTTATAAATATGTTTAAAATTCACAATTACCAAGAAGAATTAGGACCTTTTAAGAAAGCAATTTCCTCTTCGGTAGACTGACGTCCAAGAACATTGTTTCGATGAGGGTATCTATGAAATTGTCTAATTGCTTTAGTGTGATCTTTCCAAAACCTTTTAATTTGAACGTAATCTTCGTGCTCTCTAAGGTATTTGTTAAGCAAATAATATGCCATATCATGGTCAGTTATTTCTTCACTATGAATAAGAGGCAAAATCATAAAAAATCTCTGACTTTCATTCATGGCTTCTAGATATCCAGCATAAACAGCGTCATTTACAATCAATCTCGACTTATGATCTTGTGCAAAAGCTTTTTTATCATCCCTAAACATATTTCTTGAAAATTGATCAAAGAGAATAACTAATGCTAAAGCACTCATTGGTTGATCTTGCCAGTCATCATATTCATTTTGACTTGCAAGTTCATAATCGTTTAAAAATCTATCTTTAATAGTTTGATCAAATGCTTGATCTTTTTTAAATCTTTTTTCAGCAGGGGTTTCTTTAAACCAAAAATCTAAAATCTCTTGCGCTTTGTTAGGAATCATTTTGAAACAGGTTTTAATAATTTTAAGAATTTATTATGAATAGTTCTATTTGAAGACACTAAAATATTCCCGGCATTGACCGCATCTTTATTGTCCCATGTAGATATATATCCTCCTGCAGCTTTAATGATAGGTATCAATGGATGAATATCCCAAATTTTATTAGAGCATTGCATTACTGCATCAACTCTTCCCTCTGCAAGATGTGAATAACTTAAAGCATCACTACATGGAAACTGCATTAATTTTAAAATTTGAGGAATTTTTTTTTGCTGATCTAGTGATAGCCATCCATGGAATGCAGCTGCAACTTTTACATTAGCAATTGAAGCTTTCTTATTAACTAATAATTTTTTTCTTTTGCCATTATCAACAACATAAGCAGTTTTATCTGAATAATTTAAATAGTACTTTTTAAGAACTGGGAAATTTGCTAATCCTAAAACTGGATAACCTTTATAATTTAATGAAATTAAATTACTCCAAGTTGGGTTACCAATTACAAATGATCTTGTTCCATCAATAGGATCAATTACCCATGTAAAATCACTTTTTGACTTTTTGTGTCCAAATTCTTCGCCAATAACCTGATGGTCTGGAAATTTTTTTTTAATTTTAGATCGAATAAATTTCTCAAATGCTCTGTCAGATGTAGTCACTGGGTCATATCCACTGCCCTTAAGCTTGTTAGATACTTTGAAGGTTTTATTCAGTTTTGAGTAATAAAAATTTGTTAAATCTTTAGCTAAATTATTTAAAAAATTAGCATAAATTGAGTAGTTTTTTGAATTAAATTGATCCACACTAAACTCATACTATTTTATTTATGTTGAATAAAGTTAAATTTTAAATAATTCTTACTTTATAATTATGAAAATTGAGCTTAACGAAAACAAAGTTTACTTCAACAATGGTTCAGTTAAAAAAGAAATACATCCATTTTGGTTAAGAGAAAGAGTTGATGGAGAGGAGTTTTTGGATAAAGGTACACAACAAAGACTTTTTGATCCGACATCATTAAGCAATGAAGTATCAATTAAAAAAGTAAATATAAGTAATGAGTTTTTAGAAATAGATTTTAATGATGGGGTTAACTCAATACTAAATATTAATAAACTTGCTCTAGAATTTTCTAACGAAGATGCAGTTAAATCAATTCCAAAAATAAAATGGGACTCAACTCTAGAAAATATAAAAAATTTTGAATACCAAGAACATTTTTTTGAAAGTAAAGAAATGTATGATTTGCTTGTTTCTTTTTACAAATATGGGTTTGTAGTTATAAAAAGTATTCCTACTACTGATAATTTTATTGTTAACTTTGCAAACTCAATAGGAAGTGTGAGAAGAACTAATTTTGGTGAATATTTTGACGTCAAATCCAAACAAGACCCCAATGATCTAGCATACACATCTTTAGCCTTATCTCCACATACAGATAACCCTTATCGAAATCCTGTTCCTTGCATTCAGTTATTGCACTGTATCAAAAGTGAAGTGTCTGGTGGATTATCAACACTAGTAGATGGTTTCACAGTAACAGAAGATTTAAAAAATGAAAATCCAGAATTCTATAAAATTTTATCAGAAGTAAAAGTACGATTTAAGTTTATTGATAAAAGTGTAGTCTTAGAAGACTGGTCTGAGTTAATTAAACTTAATGATGACAAAACTTTTAAACAAGTAAGGTTCAGTCCGAGGCTTGATTACGTTCCAATAATGGAAAAAGACAAGTTAGATTTATATTACCAAGCGCGAAAAAAATTATCTGAAATGTATAATTCAGATAAATATAGAATAGAATTTAAACTTGAACCTAAAGATTTAATGATGATGGATAATTATAGATTACTTCACGGTAGAACTGCTTATGAGACTAAAGAAGGAGATAGATTTTTACAAGGGTGTTATATTGATTACGACAGCACAGAAGGAAAATTGAAACACTTAAAAAGAAAATTTAATCTTTAAATAAATTTTCAATTTGTGCCTCTGCATCTTTAATTGATTTTTCATAATCAAGTGCCATTTGGTCAGCACTAATTACATCAACTTTTTCAATTCCAAAAAAATTTAAAATAAATTTTAACCAAGGAGTTAAAAAATCTTCAGAACTATTTAATTTAGTTCCTCCTGAAGTAATAACTAAATAAGCATGCTTATTTTTGAGCAAACCTTCTCTTCTTCCATTAGGTTTAAATCTAAAAGTTTCACCTATTCTAGCTGCTAAGTCACACCAAGCTTTTAGAGTTGCTGGAGGACCATAATTATAAATTGGTGCAGAGATTATAATAACATCGCTTTCCTTAAGTTCTTTTACGAGTTTATCTGATAGCTCAAACATCTTTTTATGATCTTCTGTCTGATCTTTCTCATCAATTTTCATTCCTGACTCAGTTAAACCACTTACAAAAAGCATTTCATCATCTAAATCTCTATAAACAACTTCATCACCTGGTTTTTTTATTTTATCTAATAATTGTTTTGCTAATGCTCTCGAAGTTGAGCCTTTTTTTCTAGCACTTGAGTCTATTTGATAGATTTTCATTAAATACTTTTAACCGAAATTTTGCATAAAAGGGAAAATTTTTATCAAATAAAAACCAACGATTTGCAATTGATTGGTTAAAATTAAAATACCTGTAATTAAAAGAATTACACCACCTATTTTTGATATTAAATTTATATTTTTTTTAAAATTTTTTGAAAATAATAGAAATTTTTGGATCAAATAGCCTGATAATACAAAAGGTATAGCAAGTCCTAACGAGTAAAAACTAAGCAATATGATTGCTCTAGATAAAGTTTCTTCAATTGAGGCTAAAGCTAAAATAGACCCTAAAATTGGTCCAATACATGGAGTCCATCCAAATCCGAAAGCTAAACCTATAATGTAAGGAAATAAGATATTTTGAGATTTTTTTGCTTCAAATCTTTTTTCTAAATTTAGATAACCAATATTAATTAATCCAACTAATTGTAATGAAAAAATTATTATAATAATCCCTGCAATAATTCTTAAAATTTCAGAATTTTGCAAAAGTGTTTGTCCTAAGTAGGATGCTGATGCTCCCAGTATAATAAAAACTGTTGAAAAACCAAAACAAAATAAAATTAAAGGCAATATATTTACTGTTTTAGATTTTAAAATATCTTGGAGTGATTGACCTGAAATGAAAGAAACATACCCAGGTATCAAAGGTAAAACACAAGGAGATAAAAAACTAATAAGTCCTGCTCCAAAAGCAATTAATAATTCAACCATTTAACCAGTATTTTTCATAGCAGCAGAAATTCCAGCTATTGAGGTCATTAATGCATCATTTAAATATTTTTTATCTTTAATTTTTTTACTTTTTTTAAGTTTACTAATAACTATTGGCTGAATAATATTAAGCACTTCAGAATAAATATTTCTTACTATGACAGATGTTCTAAATTGTTTTCTTAATTTAATTATTTCTTTTGGGGTAATTTTTTTATTAAGTTTTTTTATAACATTAAATTGAAATCTTAATTTTTTACCAACTCTCTTTAAATCATCATCAGCTAGATAATCTTCATAAATTTTTGAAATATCTGGGTCAGCTTTTGAAATTACCATATCTAACATATCAAGCATTGAATTAAAAAAAGGCCAATTTCTCTCCATTTCATATAATGTCCTTCTAAATTTTTTAATATAAGCATATCTTAGAGCTTCGGCACTTCCTAACCAGGCAGGAAGCATTAATCTAATTTGTGTCCAGGCAAATACCCAAGGTATTGCTCTTAAACTTTTAATATTGTCTATATTTTTTCTTTTTGATGGTCTTGATCCAATTGATAATTTTCCAAGAGCCACATGAGGTGTAACAGTTTTAAAATATTTAATAAATTCAGTACTTTGGTTGATATTTTTTCTGTAAGAACTTTTGGAAATATCAGACATTTTTTCAATTAAAGATCTCCAATCTTTTTTTGGCGTAGGTGGAGGATTAAGTGTCGCCTCTGCTACAGCCCCTATATAACTACACAAATTATATTTTGCCAAAGGTTCATATCCATACTTTTGTTGAATAACTTCACCTTGATCGGTAATTCTAATCTTGCCATTAACTGAATTTGGTGGTTGAGATCTTAAAGTAGCTTGTATTGGACCTCCTCCTCTACCCGCAGAACCACCTCTACCATGAAAGAAAGTAACATCAATTTTATATTTTTTTGCTAAATTAACTATTTCCTCTTGAGCTTTATACTGATGCCAGCTTGCACATATTTTTCCAGCATCTTTACTAGAGTCTGAATAACCAATCATTACTTCTTGGTTATTTTTAATTAATTTTCTGTACCAACTTTTAGAGAATAGACTTCCCATAATTGATTTAGCGTTAATTAGATCATCTAAAGTTTCAAAAAGAGGAACAACTCTTAATTTATCTTTTATTTTTGCTTCTTTTTGTAAAAAAGAAATAGCCAAAATATCAGAAGCAGATGTTGTCATAGAAATTACATAAGCACCCAAACATTCAGGTGGCTCTTGAGAAAGTGATTTAAATGTTGACCATACTTCTTTATTTTCTTTATTTCGAAATATGAAATTATTAATAATATTTTTTTTTGATTTTAAAGTTAATTTTAAAAAATTAATCTTTTCATCTTCATTAAAATTATAATAATTTTTTTTATATTTAGTTTTTACAAGTTCGGCAATCAATTGAGTGTGTCGTGATGACTCTTGTCGAATATCTAATCTTGCCAAATTAATACCAAAACATTTTGCTCTTCTCATTAAATCAAGAAGTTCCCCACTTGCTATATTTTCATTTTGATTTTGCTCTAAAGATTCTCTTACCACTCTTAAAGGTCTTAATATTTCTTCTTTTGAGTTAAGTAATTTTTTTGTATCTAAAGTCTTTTTATGAATTATATGTTGTTCAATTAATCTATGAGTTTTCCTCATTTTATCACGAAGTGGTCTTAAGAAAACTCTATATGGTTCATGAGTATTGCCAACACTTCTTAAAATTTTTTTTGAACATTTTTCCATTGAATATGATCTTATTATCTTTGTAAGATTTTTTTCATAAAGCTTAGCAGCCTCCCATCTAGATAATAAGATAACTTGTTTTGTAACTTCAGCAGTAACATTTGGATTGCCATCTCTATCTCCTCCCATCCATGATCCAAATTGAATTGGATTAAAATTTTTTGGTAATCCTTTGTTTATATTTTGAACAAATATAGAATTTAATCTCCTATAAACTTTTGGAATTGTGTCCCATAAACTATCTTCTATTATTGCTAATCCCCACCTAGCTTCATCAAATGGTGATGGCCTAGACCTCTTAAGATCATCCGTATTCCAAATAATTGTAAGTTCATCAAATAATTTTTTGTCCAATATTTTTAATTTTGATGGGTAATTTTTCAAAAGATCTCTTTCTTCAAGTATTTCGGTAATTTTGTGATATTTTTGAATTAAGGTTCTTCTTTTTACTTCAGTTGGATGAGCTGTTAAAACAATTCCAATATCTAAATTTTTGGCAAGATTATAAATCTTATTTTCAGGTATTTTTTTATTGTTAAAAAGATCCTCAAAAATCTCTTCTATAAATATATTTTTATTAGAAATTTTTTTTTTACTATTTTCATATTCATCTAATTTTCTAGATGCATCTATAGACTCAGCTAAATTTATTAGATTCATAAAATGTGTAAACGCTCTAGTTAACTTAAAAGAGTATTTAGGATTTAAATTACTAATGGTCCTAATTATTTTGCCATAAGAATGATTACTGTAGTTATAATTATTTACTTTCGAAAGTTTTCTAACTTTTTCTACTAAATTATAAAATTTTTCACCCTCTTGTACTTTGATGACTTTTCCTAGATTATTTCCCAAATATCTAACGTCTTCTCTTAGAAGCTTAGTAGGTATTCTTTCATAGTAAAGATCTCTTTTTTGCATTACTTAAAATAAATTTTTTTTGCCTTATTCCTTTTGTATTAGATTTTACACTAAATAAATAACCAGAGTATCTAAATTTTTGCAGATCTGCTTTACTCATACTTTTTGTAGCAGTCGTAATAAAAACTTCATCATCATTTTGCCCTCCGAATGTACAATTAGTAATGTTTTTTGCAGGCAAATTGACTCTATGGATTAATTTACCTTTGTTGTTAAATACAGAAACACAAGCTCCATGAAAATGTGCTACCCAAAGATTTTTATTTTTATCTAAAGTCATGCCATCAGGAGATCCTTCCTTTGGTAAAAATTTTTTAAATATAGTTTTGCTAATAATTTTATCTTTTTTATTAATCTTAATTTTATAGATTAATTTTTTTGAGCTATCTGTATGATAAAAATTATATTGATTGATAAATGCTGGTCCATTAGTAATTCTGTATTTCTGATCCACTTTTGTTAACACTAAGTTTTTGTCCAATTTATATAATGATCCTTTTTCAATTTTTCTTTCAAGGTTATCCATTGTGCCAAACCATAAATTTCCTATTGGATCAGTTTTGCCATCATTAATTCTATTAATCTTTAAATCTTTTTCTATAAATATACTTTTAATTATTTTTTGAGTTTTTATATTTTGAATTCTCAATTCTCCTTGAAGACCTAAAACAAAGATATAATCTTTGATATGCGCTAAAAAACCAATTTCTTTATTAACTTTATAAATATTCTTTTTATTAGTTTTTGGATTTAAAGAAAAAAAACTTTTTTTTTTTATATCTACAAAATATATTGAATTATGCTCCTTAACCCATAGGGTTCCTTCACCTAATTTACATCTTAATTTCCATAGTACTTTTGGTTCTGATGTTTTAATTTTAAGCATTAATTCATTATCTACTTTTTTTTAAATTAAATAATTAAAAAATAAAACTATTAATAGCTCATTTGCTCTTTTAAATTTTCTAAAGTATGTCCAGTTTATTTTTTGTATCTTAGGCATCTATTTCAAATTCTTTAATAAAATCTTCATTAGGTGTTATTCCAATACCTGGATTATCAGTAATTGAAGCAAATCCATTATTTTCTTTAACTTGATCTAAGATAGAAAAGTCTTCCTTAGGTAAATCAGTAATGAAAATATTTTTTTCTGTAGTGTCAAATTCTAACATTGATTTTGTGGGAAATAATCCACCTGGCATATCTGGTTGCGCTGTTAGTAAATGTAAGTTAACGGCTATACTTACTGCTGATCCCCAAACATGATTAATAACTGGTATAAAATTTGCCTGAGCAAGTGCTGATACTTTTAAGTACTCAGTAATTCCACCTAGTCCACAAACTTCTGGCTGAGCAATATCTACGCATTTATTTTTAAGTAATTCATTCCAGCCATATTTTGTAAATTCTGCCTCGCCTCCTGCAATATTTGTATTAATTCTTTGTTTTAATTCTTTATATCCATCATAATCTTCAGGTGCTACTGGCTCTTCAAACCAAAATATATCCAGTTCATCTAGCCCTCTACCAACATATAATGCATCATTTAAATTATACGCATGGTTTGCATCTACCATTAATTTAAAATCCTTTCCTATTTTCTCTCTAACTGCTTGAACTAATTTAATATCTTCTTTTGGACCTAATCCAATTTTCATTTTCATTGCTTTAAAATTTTTGGATTTTATCTGTTTTGCTTCCTCTTTGAAAAGTTCAACTAGGTCATCAACTGATTTTTTTTGTAACATCATCCCATATCCATAAACTGGAATTTGATCATTGCATTTTCCACCAACTAACTGATAAAGAGGAGTTTTGGTTTTCTTACCAAGGATATCCCACAAAGCTATATCAACTCCTGATAATGCTTGAATAGGCATTCCCTTTTGGCCACTATCTCTTAATAAATTATAAACTTTATGCCAAATATATTCTTTATTTAAAGGATCTTCACCTATGATCAGCGGCTGAATTACTTTCTCAACAATAAACTTGTTTGCAAGTGCGATATTTCCTGGGCCAAAACATTCCCCCCATCCTGTAATACCTTCGTCAGTTTCTACTTCTACAAGATGAGCTGTACGATGCTTGTAATATTGTTGTGAATAACCTAATTCATCTTCTAACTCATATCTAAGTACGTGACTTTTAATAGAAGTTATTTTCACAAATTATTATAAAGCAACAACTTTAGAGTTTTGCTCTCCCAAATTTTCAATTGATAATTTCATAGTATCTCCAGCTTTTAAAAATTGTTGAGGTTTCATTCCCATGCCAACTCCTGGAGGTGTTCCTGTGGTTATAACATCGCCTGGCTGCAACGACATAAATTTACTTACATAAGATACAATTACATCAACATTGAAAATCATTGTACTTGTATTTCCTGCCTGCATTCTATTACCATTTACATCTAAGCTCATTTTTAAATTATTAATATCAGTAACTTCGTCTTTAGTTGCTAAATAAGGGCCAATTGGTCCATATGTGTCATGGGATTTGCCTTTAGTCCACTGACCCATTTGTTCAATTTGCCATTCTCTTTCACTAATATCATTTACCAAACAATATCCTAAAATATGATCTTGTGATTGATTTTCAGAAATATGTTTTGCTTCTTTGCCAATGACAATTCCAAGCTCCACTTCCCAATCTAATTTTTTTGATCCAGAAACGATTTCAACATCATCATTAGGACCTGTTATGCAGCTTGTAGCTTTCATAAACATAATTGGCTCGGATGGAACATCAGCTCCTGTTTCTGCTGCATGGTCAGAGTAATTTAATCCTATTGCAATAAATTTACCTGGTTTAGCTACACAAGAACCAATTCTTTCACTTGAAGATAATTCTGGCAGTGAAGATAAATCTATATTTTTTAATTTAGAAATTATTTCAAAATTTAAATTGTCTGGGTTTAAATCAGTCACATGTGAACTAATATCTCTAATCTTTCCATCTTTATCTAATATTGCTGGTTTTTCATTTCCTTTTTTCCCTACTCTTAATAATTTCATAATCTTCCTTTTTGTTAATTGATTAAATTGTCATTCCGCCATCAACTGAAAAAGTGTTTCCAGTTGTAAAAGTTGATTCATCACCTGCTAAATAAATTGCCATTGATGCTATTTCTTCTGCAGTTCCTAATCTTCCCATTGGCTGTCTAGCTATAAAATCTTTTTTAGCTTGTACAGGATCTGGGCTTTGGTTGACCCTATCTTGCCATGATGGTGAAAAAACAGTACCTGGAGCTATAGAGTTACATCTAATATTTTGTTTTACAAAATCAGAGGCTATTGATTTTGTTAATCCGATAATTGCAGCTTTAGAAGCTCCATAAACAAATCTATTCGGTAATCCTTTAAGACTTGAAGCAATAGATGAAATATTAATGATGCTTCCACCATTTTGCTTTATCATTAGAGGCAAAATTGCTTTGCACATAAAATACATAGCCTTGATATTTACATCAAAGGAAAAATCCCAGTCTTTTTCTTCACAATCAAGAATAGTCCCATGATGTACAAATCCGACCGCATTAAATAGCACGTCAACTGTATCTAAAGTTTTTGTAAATTCTAAAATTGCACTATTATCAGTT
>Ga0209632_10004187_pt1 | contig 12843 bp, 8 predicted proteins | sample COG_10_FD_184754 | JGI IMG/M metagenome (GOLD analysis project Ga0209632, IMG submission 184754) | Pelagic Microbial community sample from North Sea - COGITO 998_met_10 (SPAdes) (version 2) | ecosystem: Environmental > Aquatic > Marine > Neritic zone/Coastal water | place: Helgoland, sampling...
AAACGTCCAGCTTTTGAAGTTCCTGATGGAATCAGTATAACTTTTGACCCGAGTAAAGATTTTGTTACTACCTTGCCCGATGGTACCGAAATTACCATACCAGGCGGAGCGGCCAATGTTTCTTCCGGTGTTACGACAATTCGTTTGGTAGTTACTCCTACGGCTAAGGGTTTGGATAAAAGCGGTACCGAAAAGCCAGCTGATTATGCTTACTCAATGGAATTATTTGATGATAAAGGAAAAGAAATTGAGGGTAATTTCAAAAAAGATGTAATAATCCGCATACCTGTTGATGTGGAAGCATTCCGGAGCAAAGGTATCGATCTTAACTCCTTGGAAGGCATGTATTATTCGACAACCAAGAACGCATGGGCCAAGGCAAAGACAAGTACTTTTGATCAAGAAAGTGCGAAACTTACCATGACCACCGATCACTTCACAGATAACGCGGTCGTTGGTTCAACGGCTCAATCCGATCTGGTAGAAGATGCGAACACATCGAGTTTAACAGGGTATGATAATTGGTACGACTCTGATTGGCTAGGTTCCTTTTACGATGCCTCCGCCGAGAAGCCTGACTGGGTATACCATGTTGAACAAAAACTCGGTTGGCTATGGGTTAAAACCGATGCAGCGGGTAATTATTGGTTTAACCACACCAACCGTGGTTGGCTATGGACGGGTGCTGATTACTTTATCGAAGGGGATGATACGAAGTCTCACTTCTACTCATTCAGCTTAGGTAGGTGGCTTTATTTCCATCCAACAAACGGCTTCTATGATTACGAGTCAAACGGCGGTTCATATTTGGATTAGTCCTATAACAACTTGCTAAATAACTTTTTAAGATGCACATTATAAAAAAAGCCATGAAACTGTTTTCGATTTCCCTATTTGTCGTTCTTGCTCTGCCCTCACTGTTCGCATTTCAAGCACACGACCAAAATTTAGCCTATACGCACCCCGCAATTGTTGTCTCAAGCAGCGTTAGCTACATAAGCGTTCAAGATGTGCCTGCTGGAACCACAATCACTTCTACTACATATTGGACTCCGCTGTTAGGTACCGCACCATCAACCGATCCAGGTACACCTCCCACGACAGAACCAAGTACAAGCGATTCTAATTTATCGAACTTAACACCGCCAGAAGACAATTCATCGATAGCACCCTCAGGCTTACTAAGTGCAACAAATCAACAGTTTGTCATGCAACAGTATCGTGATTTCTTCGGGAGAGACGCTGATGAGGGTGGTTTGAATTGGTGGACTGGGGAGTTGGATGCTGGTCGAAAAGTTAGAGGTGATTTATCTATGGACTTTGTATACAGTACTGAATTCCAGAATAATGTAGCACCAGTTGTTCGCTTGTACTTTGCTTATTTCAACCGCTTACCTGATACGGGAGGTTTAACTTTTTGGATTTCAAGTTACACAGACGGTTCATATACCTTAAATCAGATCTCGGATGCTTTTGCTGGAAGTGATGAGTTTGCCACAACTTACGGTTCACTTGATAACGCTGGCTTTGTTAATTTGATATACGCTAATCTTTTTAATCGTTCCCCTGATCAAGGCGGTTATGATTATTGGTTGGGACAATTAGATTCCAGTGCAATAACACGAGGGGCGGCAATGGTCGGATATAGTGAGTCAGATGAATATAAACAATTATTGAATAACCGAGTAAGTATAGTAGCTTACTATTATGGCATGTTAAGAAGGGCTCCTGATCAAGGGGGGTTTGATTATTGGGTGCAAAGGCTCGATGATGGTGATTCTGCAATTGATCTGGTAAACGGTTTCCTTTATTCCGATGAATATCAGGGTAGAGATTTTACTCTTACTCATTAATTTAGGAATTATTTAGTTTAACCATGCTATTCTTTGTAGTTTGAAATTAACCAAATCGGGGTTGTTGTAATTTATAAATATATAATTAAGCAACTTCTGCATTTAACTAATTCTTGTTTATATGCAATTACTTGCTGTAAATAATGTAGGTAAAGCCTACGGCAGTCTAACTCCTGCTAAATTATTGCTAAATAAATTATTAGCTAAGCAAGCAACATTCAATGAAAGTAATTGGATACTTAAAGATATCAGTTTTACCGCAAATAGGGGAGAAGCAGTAGGGATTATTGGTATTAATGGTTCGGGTAAGAGTACCCTGTTAAGAATGATATGTAATAATGTTGAACTGAGCAGTGGAAGCATTACTAGAAGGGGGAGAGTATCTGCAATTCTTGAACTTGGAATGGGTTTTAATCCAGATTTTACTGGTCGCCAGAATGTTGCATTGGAGGCTCAGATAAACGGAATGTCTCGCTTAGAAGCTAACCGTGCTGTGCCTGAAATAAAAAAATTTGCCGATATTGGTGAATACTTTGATAAACCAGTCAAAATATATTCTAGTGGCATGATGGCTCGCTTGGCCTTTGCTGTAGCAATTGCTAATAAACCTGAAATACTAGTGGTAGATGAGGCTCTGAGTGTTGGAGATCTGTCTTTTCAAACTAAATGTATACAGCGAATGAGACAGCTGAAGGAAAATGGAACATGTATACTTTTTGTAAGTCATTCATTAAATCAGGTAAGAGAATTTTGCGATAGAGCATTGTATCTGGCTAATGGCTCACAAAAATTATTTGGATCTGTCGATAGGGTATGTGATCAATATCAAAATGATTTGATCAAGGTAAAACCTGAATATACAAATGTAACTAGTAAAAGGACTGAAGTTGCACCAGAAAAAAAGCCTAATCCTAACTTAAGAAAGTATTCACTCGTGGAGGATGATGCATGTGGGTCCCTAGACTTAGAGTTTTTGGATTTTAAAGTCATGGATACCAATATGAACATAATTACTAATATCACTTTTAATGAGGAGGTGGTCATTAGGGCCGATATACTTGCTAACAATAATGTAACCGAAGGAACTGCAGTCGGTCTGCTGATTGCGGACAAAGTTGGTTATCATCTTTTAAGTTGTAACTCCAATTTATATGACGAATTCCTGCCATCCCTTAAAAAGGGAGAAAGAATAAGTATGAATTGGCAATTTAATTGGCCCTTTCAAGCAGGTCAATTTAGGATAGACATTGGTATGAAACCGAACCCATTTGATAATCATTTTTACGATCGTGTATTCTCTGCCCATTCAATTGAGAGTTTTCCTCAACCACAGCTCGTAGGAAAAAACTTTGGTGGATATTTATTTGTAGAAGCAAAAGTCAAAACCAGCCAAATATATAATTGATTTATGTCAACTAGTTCTTCAAAGGATTTTTCTTTATTTAGTGGGGAGAGACAAACTGCAACTAATCTCTCAGAAATTAGGTTAGACCATCTTTTAAGATACCAATTTGCTAGGGATTTTATTGAGCATCATCCAAATAGCATTCACTCTTGTTTAGACCTCTTTTGCGGAAATGGATATGGTACATTTTTGTTATCAAGTGCTTTTCCAAAGTTAATATTCGACGGTATTGATGGTTCTGATGATGCTATAAAGTGCGCAAAAGATTACTATTCTTTATCCAATAATTCATACGAAAGTGAAGTATTTCCCTTTTCATCTTCAAAAACATATGATCTCGTGGTCTCTTTTGAATCTCTAGAGCATGTTGAGGATGAATCTTCCTTAATATCTCTAATATTTAATTCTCTAAATAAAGGTGGTTACCTTTTACTTTCGGTGCCCAATGAAGACTTACACCCATTGTCAATAAATCCACACCCTTTTCATTTTCGACATTATATTTACGATGATATTGTCGCTAAGTTTAATTCTAAATTTGAAATCTTAAATTGGTACGGACAAAATACTTACAAATTTACTTCGGATGGTAGAAATACTCACCATTTGCTTAAAGATTCTGAAATGAATCTTATTGAAAAGCAAGAAGGTCAAGTAAATGTATATGTTCTAAAGAAGAAAGATGAATAAAGTTCTTTTTGTAGGTGATCTTTATCGACCTAGCCAAACGGAAAATATTTTAAAGACATGTAATTCTTTTTCTCCGGTACTGAAGGAGATAGGGATTGATTACGAAATTCATGTTAGTAAGCACAACGAAAAAGAAACTAATAGTGTAACATTTTCTTTATGGGAGCAATCTCTTGTTAGTAATGCTTTTAAATCTGAACTCTCTGCAATAGATTTAAGTGGCTATCTTGTCATTGGGTTTGAGATATCCATGGTTGATATAAACTACTTAAATCAAGAGGGAATCGATTGGATAAACTTATCCATTCACCCTTTAAGATTTATGGATGATCTTTATTTCAGTTTGGAGACTTCTAGGAATGTAGATTTTGCTCGGAATTCAGTAAGTACTGGATTTATAGACATGTCTGTAAATGTACTTAAGCAAAGATATAACCCTAATTTTATAAAACAAGAAACAAGAAAAAAACTTTGTATTTTAGGGCAACTTCCTGATGATAAAAGTGTTTTTATAAATAACACTTTTAAGGCACTTCGAGATTATACGGAAAAACTTGATTGCATCGTGAAAGAATTTGATGAAGTTTTATATAAACCACATCCATATAATGAAGACAAAATAGTAGATATATATATACAAAAAAGATACAACACTAAACTTTTATTAGAAGAAGATATTTATAAAGTTTTCTCTCTTGAAGAAATATCATCTTTCTGTGCAATAAGTTCTTCATTACTTTATGAAGCTAAATCATTTGGTCTTGAATCTATCTTTCTTGATAATAGCCCTTTAAAATTTAGTAAACCTGTAAGCTATCGTTCACTTTTAGAAGACACAGTATTTTGGTCAAAGATTCTCAAAACTAGTGTTTCATTTAATCTTGATAATTTATCACAATCACTGCCTAACAATTATCTTAGGAAACTTTATTGTAAGTGGAGTTATCATACTGAAGAAGATTTGTTGTTTGCCGAAATAAATAAATTTCAGAAAACAAAATTAAATCATGAGGTTCATCTAATAAAACAATTTAATGAAGAAAATATTTCTTCCGTTACTAAAAAAATTTCTGATTTTGAAAATAGCCTACAACAAACTACCTCACGGGTTTATGAGGCAAAAGCACATTTAATAGAGGAAGGAGAAAAGACGGCACGAGCAGAAGTACGGGCAGCTCAGGCAGAAGAACAGGCAGCACGGGCAGATGCACTAGCGGCACGGGCAGAGGCACAGGCGGCTCAAGCAGAAAAACAGGCGACTCAAGCAGAAGTACAGGCAGGACGGGCAGAAAAACAGGCAGCTCAAGCAGAAGTACAGGCAGAACGGGCAGAAAAACAGGCAGCTCAAGCAGAAGTACAGGCAGGACGGGCAGAAAAACAGGCGAACAGAGCCAATGAATTAATTGAGGAATCAAAAGAATTATTAACTCAGGCTATTGCAAAACATGAACATCTTGCAGCAGAGTTAAGCCATATTAAATCAAGGAGATTATGGAGGTTCCTAAATCCAATTTTGCAGCTCGAGGAATTTTTCCATAAATTTCTAAAAAAACGGAGAATGTACAAGGTATACCGTAATCTTCGAGTACCATGGCACAAGCATCTATACAGAGTATTTGCAGTTTTATTGCATGAAAGTGATAAGCCTTGGCATACTCATTTATACAGATGTATTTTGAGCTTACTAGGTAATGAAAAATATTCTGAACCTAATAAAAAAAGAATAGAAAAGAAACATTTTAATGAGCAATTAAAAAATGAAAATAGTTTGCTTGAATTTAGTAAGAATGGATTAAAGGTCTTACAAATTACAAATTACAAAATCGAAGATTATAACCAAGGTGGTAAAATTAGATGCTATGAGATAAAAAATTCACTTTTGGAGAGTGGGTACGATGTTAAAACATTGAGTTTTAGTCTAGGTAATTGTGATCAATTGAAAGATTATCATCTTGAGATAGATAAATCGTCGTTTTTTGAAAAAGTAAAAGATGGTACAATTTCTGATTGGGCAATTTGTGATTACATTTTAAAAAATGAAACTCTTTTGTTAAATCTAAGAAAATTTACAAAGAAATTTAATCCAGATATTGTGTTGCTAGAACAACCCTTTCTATGGCCAATAGTAAGGGAACTCCTTGAAGGTGGTTTTATAGATAAAAGATGTCTTGTCGTAAATAGCACACATAACATTGAGTTTAAACTTAAGGAAAGTATTTACCAAGGCGTGTTTAACCCAACACAATCTGCAGAGTATACATCAGTTGTACGATCATTGGAAAAAGATGCCACAAAATATTCAGATATCACACTTTGTGTGTCAGGAATTGATTATAATTACTTCAAAAGTCTTAATAATAAAGCTCATGCAGTTATTTTTCCTAATGGTACAAAAAAATGTACGGATTTTGATTCTGGGGGTTGGGTTAAACGATTTAAGGGCACTAAGAATAATTGGGTTTTTGTAGCAAGTTGGCATCAACCAAATATTGACGGTATTCGTCGATTGATTAATTCTGGACTAGAATCCTTGGAATCTAAGCAAACAAAATTATGGGTCCTTGGATCAGTAGTCCACCCGATCAGTGAATTCATTAAAGATCATAGCAAAAAAAATTCCGTTGTCCAATTGGTAGGGGAATGTTCCAATTCTGAAATTGCTGCAGCAATAGATTGTGCTACTGGAATAATTCTCCCTATTTGGGAAGGTGGTGGAAGTAATTTAAAGACAGCACAAGCTCTTGTTTCGGGAAAACATATTTTATCTACAAATTATGCTTTTCGTGGTTATGAAGAATTTACTTCAACAGAAAGTTTGTTACTAACTGACGAAGCAAAGAATTTAGTTAAGGAAATGGATTCTGATAATTATTCATCAAATAATGTTAACAGGACTGGCGTAGAAGTTTTAGAATGGAAAAATATTTTTGAAGATTTGCCAAGTACCATTAAAAGAGAGTATTTTAAGAAAAATTCAATACCATCAATCACCACAAAAGTTTATTTTGATGTTACATCACTTTATAATCTTGAGGGAGAAGTTTCTGGTATAACTAGGGTTATAAAATCAATTATACCCTGTTTGGATTACATTATAGATGATTTTAATTACATCATTTATGATGAAAAGAATAAAGCCTTTTATAAGTATAATTATAGTTCAAATACAATTCATGAAAGGGTAAATAGTTTAGGTGAAAATAACCTTTTACTTACATTTATAGATTCATGGAATTTGGATGAATATTTCAACTCCCTTGATCATTTGTTTCCGGAAAAGAATAAAATACTAGTATTGCTGTATGACTGTATCCCAATTGTTTTGCCGCATTCTTTTGGTCCAGGGTTTCTGGAAATATACACTAATTGGTTAAATGATATAAATACTATCGATACCAACATTTTGACTATTTCAAATTCGTCCAAAAATGATTTTTTGGAATATGTTCACAATGAAGGATTAGCTCCTAATTCTTCAATAAATGTAATCAGGCTTGGTGATCTTTTTGAAACCAAAGAAAACCAAGCCTTACACAATGAGTTTTTCTTAGAGACTCCTTTTATATTCTGCGTTGGTACTGTTGAATACAGAAAAAATCATCAAGTCATACTAGATGCCTACAGAATTTTATTGTCTGAAGGTAAAGAAAAACTTCCGAAGATTGTAATTGCTGGTAAACAAGGTTGGATGGATAACAACATTTCTCATCAAATACGCAATGATCCTAGACTTAAGGATAAGATTATTTTGTTTAACAACTTATCCGATGAGCAAGTAAAATCCCTTTATGAAGAATGCCTTTTCACAATGTACCCATCAATTTATGAAGGTTGGGGGTTACCTGTAGCGGAAAGTTTTGCTTGTGGAAAAGTGTGCATTCTTTCTAATGTTAGCAGTCTTCCCGAGATAAATTCTGAAGTAAGTATTTTTTGTGACCCTCACGATCCATATTCTTGGGCAGAAGAAATTTGGAAACTTGTATCCGATGATAAATATTTATTTAGCAAGCAAAATAAAGTAATCAATTACTTTACCAGGCAAAACTGGATTAATACTGCTAGTGAAATAATTATAAAGTTAGATTAAAATGAGGTTAGTCATTGACTACTCCACTTCTTATTTCCATGAGGGAAACCCAACTGGTATTCCTCGTACATTACAATCATTATCCAAAGCAATCCATGAAGTTAGCGATTGGCCAGTTGAATATGTTATTTTAGATGAAGAATATAAACACTTTTATAATTTCTCTTTTAAGGAAAATAAGATATTGGGAAGATATAATCCCAAAACAAATGACATTTTTCTTTCTCTAGGTGCAGCTTGGCAACACGCATGTTATTTAGATGCTATATCAGATATAAAGAAATCCTTACATTCTTTAATATTTTTAATACATGATTTTATTCCATATTTGTTTCCTCATTTTTACGAGGATCCTAAATTTGGAGAATATTATTTTAGGTTTATTTGCGAAATTACCGCACTGGCAAACAAGGTACTTTGTAACTCCAAAAATACTCATAATGACTTAATCAGATTGGTACATGATGAATCTATTAAAACAAAAACTTCAGTTATTGAACTAGGAAGTGATTTCTGCGAAAAGAAACAAATTAGTAAAAAATATTTAAAGGAATTTGAAATACCTGGAGATTTTATTTTGTGTGTAGGCACAATAGAATTCCGAAAGAATCAAAACTTTTTACTGAATGTGTATAGGAGAATCTTGCAAGATAGGGAAGATTTCCCGTTTTTGATATTAGCAGGTAAAGTAGGATTTGGGAACAACCAAATCGAACATCAAGTGGCATATGACCCAGTTTTGAAGGGTAAGGTCAAAATTATCAATTGTTTGTCGGATGCTAATTTAAAACTTTTATACCAAAATTGTCTATTTACTGTATATCCTTCACTCTATGAGGGATGGGGATTGCCCATATGTGAATCACTTATGTACGGAAAAAATACCATCTGTTCGAATACTTCGAGCATGAGAGAAATTGGTAAAGGTTTATGCCACTACTTTGATCCAATCAATTACAAAGAATTGAAAAAATTGATTACAAAACTCGCTGTTAATAAAAAGTACAGAGTGCAAAAGGAAAGTGAAATTTGCTTAAAATATTTACCTAGTACTTGGAAAGATTGTGCAAGGAATATTATTAAAACAGCACTAAACTAAATTTTAATTGTAGATAAAAATTGGGTTGAATTATGCATCGATAAGTAAATTTAGACTTCTAAAGATTATACATTATCCATTTTAATCTCTGTTCGATCTTTGTTCTAACTTTTTTTTGGCTCAGCATTTCATTAATTGAGGTTTTTGCCATTTCAACAGTTGATTGATTTAGAGTTGAATTAAATATTTGTTTCATGATTCCAACCGCATTTCCTTCAGATGCTTTTGCCCAATGATTTCCTTCTCTGTATGGACCTTGCTGTTCTTCAATCTCAAAAAGTTCAAATTCTACTGGGTATGAGTTTGTTGAGTTCATAAAGTCTGTATTGCCTGACCAATTTGTTGCTATAACTGCTTTACCCATTGCCATAGCCTCTGCTATGTGGAGTCCAAAGCCCTCCGAACTGTGCAGGGAAACTAGTGAATCGCATGAATTCATTAACTGAAGCATATCGATTCGAGAAAGAACTCTATTGATTAAGGAAAAATTCTCCGAATCTATTAGCGAAAGTGCTTTTTGTAAAAATTTATATCCAGCAGGATCTGCATGATCATTTGAAACCTTTACAACGAGGTGTGCCTCATTTTTGTATTCATTTTTCTCTAAGAATTTCGAAAACGCTTTAATCCCTGAAATTGGATTCTTACGCTCCATGATAGAATAAAAATCAAAAGTAATTAAAAATACTATCTTACCTTTAGGTATGTTAAATTTTTCACGATCTGGGGGTGGTGGCTTTAGTATTGTGACATCTAACGCGAGTGGAATTATTTGAACGGGCTTTGGAGATTTTGGAGCAATCGCATCGAAGACAAATCTGGATGGAACCCAAATTTCATCCACCATGTCAAACCATGATAAATAATCATCTGGAAACTCTGGTAGTTCCCAATGCCAAAATCCGATTCTGTATCTACATTCTAATACTGATTCACCCCAGTCACTAATCAACTTATCAAAGTGATCTCCATTGAAGTGAAAAATACGAATCTCATCAGGATTGGTTGGTATTTTCTTGTCTGCTTTTACTGTATTGTCTGAGCCATGGTGTTTGCCTGAGTAGGGTATCTGAGTTGCCTTCACCAAAAGGCCAGTTTTTTCAAGGCTTGCGTATGTTCTTCTTGCGGCTTCGGCTAAACCAAAGGTTTGGCCGAAAAAACCTAATATTCTGACTGGGATTTCGATTTGCTGTAAAGAGCTTCCATAGGCAAAACGATTTCTATCATGGTAGTTTAAAATCTTTGTTTCATCTAAATACAATTTTTTTAATAGTATTGAGTCTCTCACTAATGATTTCCATTTAGTAAAAGGAAAATTATTAAAAAATTTAAATATTCCTTGGGGGAAAATTGAGAAGGTGATTTCAATGTCACCAGCATGCATTTTGCTTGGTAAATCGATTGATATTTCTTTTTGACCAATGTCTTCAATGCGTAATCTGTATGGAACTAAATCATTTAACTGGATTTGAATATGAGCATTTGGCCAATCTTTACTCGTTCTGTAGAGTGAGGCACTTAATTTTTTAAGCACATAGCCTTCTTGTACTTGTACTTTTATTTTTGCACTTCCTCGGATCGCCAATCCCTCTAGTTGAACTCCGCTACTTGGTTCTGTGAATCCACTATGAGTTAGTAATCTGATCATTTGATACTTAATGATTTTGGTTAAATTAAATTAGTAATTCTTTAAGTCTTAATCAGCAAACAATTTACAAAATTCATATTTCGAGTTAATGATGACCATATAGAAATTGCAGTTACAGGAACTAGTGGCTTTGTTGGCAAAGCCTTATGTTATGCCCTAAGGGCTAATAACTTTAAGGTGATTAAAATTGTTCGTTCAAACCTGAATGTTCTCAATAGTTTAGAATTACGAGAATTTCTAAGAGGAAACAGAGTTCGAACACTTATCAACTGTGCTGGATTTACTGCGAAACCGAATGTGGATGCTTGTGAATCTGAAAAGTACGAGTGCCTTCAGGGAAATGCTGTGTTACCGGGAATCATTCGAGAGGTGTGCGAGGACTTAAAAATTCCTTGGGGGCATATTTCTAGTGGGTGTATTTATTCTGGCAGGCGAGATGATGGTAATGGGTGGACGGAGGAGGATGAGCCAAATTTTTCCTTCCGTTCACCACCTTGTAGTTTTTACAGTGGAACAAAAGCATTAGGCGAAGAAGTTTTGGAGGGGGCAGAGAACTGTTTTGTTTGGAGATTACGTATTCCGTTTAATCATGATCCGAGTCCAAGGAACTATCTGCAAAAACTTTTGAATTATGAAAATCTTCTCGAAGCTGAGAACTCGGTCTCCCACCTCGAGGAGTTTTGTCAAAAGAGTGTAGAATGTTTTACCAAAGATGTGGAACCGGGGGTTTACAATATGACTAACCCTGGAAGCATAACCACGAGCCAGATCACTGAATGGATGATCAAGGAAGGACTTACCGATAAGAAATTTAAGTTCTTTAATTCCGAAAAGGAATTTATGACCAAAGCCGCGATTGCTCCGCGTTCTAATTGTGTTCTAGATACGACTAAGGCCGAAAAAGCAGGTATTGCGATGCGTCCAGTTGAGGAAGCGATGATTGACTCGATACAAAAGATGAGACTAGAGCTAAGGGCATGAAATCTTTTCTGATAACCGGCGGGCTTGGCTTTATTGGCTCGAATTTCATTCGTTTGCTGTTGGAGCAAACCGATTGTGAGAAGATTGTAAATTTAGATAAAGAAACCTACGCAGGTAACCCAGAGAACCTCGCAGACTTTGAATCGGACCCTCGTTATGTTTTTTCTTTGGGAGATATTTGTGATGCTAAGCTTGTTTCTGATCTTTTGGAGAAGTATCAACCAGATGCACTTGTCAATTTTGCTGCGGAAAGTCATGTCGATCGCTCGATTGATGGTCCAGAACCTTTTGTCCAAACCAATGTGGTGGGGACTTTAAAGCTTCTTGAATCTTTTAAACATTATCACACCGCCCAATCTGAAGACCGTAAGAAAAGTTTACGTTTTTTACATGTTTCGACGGATGAAGTTTATGGATCATTGAGTACCGATGATCCCGCATTTTCAGAAACTACACCCTATGCACCCAATAGTCCGTACTCTGCTTCAAAAGCGGGAGCTGATCATTTAGTTCGTGCATATTTCCATACATTTGGATTACCCGTGCTGACTACGAATTGTTCAAACAACTATGGTCCGTATCAATTTCCTGAGAAATTAATCCCTTTGGTTATTCTTAATGCAAAGGAGGGCAAAAACCTACCTATCTATGGTGACGGTTCAAATGTTCGTGACTGGTTGCATGTTGAGGATCATTGCTCTGCAATTTTGGAGGTACTTAAGCAGGGTAGGGTAGGAGATACTTACTGCATTGGAGGAAGTTCCGAGCGTACGAATTTGCAAGTGATCGATGCCATTTGTAGACAATTGGACAAAGCCCATCCTGAGGGTGCTCCTCACGAGAACCTCAAAACTTTTGTGAAGGATCGTCCTGGTCACGATCGCCGCTACGCAATTGATTGTACAAAGATTGAAAAAGAATTGGGCTGGTCCGCAAAATATGGTTTTGAAGAGGGGGTGGTAAAAACGGTTGATTGGTACCTATCAAACTTAGCATGGTGCGAGAATGTAACTTCTAGTAAATATCAGCGTGAAAGGTTGGGTGCCTCGTGAAGCAAAGAAAAGGAATTGTACTCGCAGG
>Ga0209632_10004195_pt1 | contig 12828 bp, 6 predicted proteins | sample COG_10_FD_184754 | JGI IMG/M metagenome (GOLD analysis project Ga0209632, IMG submission 184754) | Pelagic Microbial community sample from North Sea - COGITO 998_met_10 (SPAdes) (version 2) | ecosystem: Environmental > Aquatic > Marine > Neritic zone/Coastal water | place: Helgoland, sampling...
CGCCGAGGTGGCGGGGGCAGAAACGGCTCCGGTGAAGAGTGTTTCGGCGAGTGCGGAGCTCGGCGCGGTCGTTCCAGTCTACTCGGCGCCCGATGGCATGAACCCGCGCACCTTGCGGCGGTTGATCGGCCAGGCTGTCGATGCCTATAGCGATCTTGTGAAAGGGCACCTTCCTCCACACATCGTCGAAGAGCGCGGACTCCCATCGATCTCCCATGCGCTCAAAGCGCTTCATCGACCCGGCACAGACGTAGACGTCCAGGAATACGAGGCATTTGCATCGCCCTCCCATGAACGACTTGTCCTGGAAGAGCTATACCTGCTCGAGCTTGGGCTTGCTCTGCGAAGGGCAAAGGCGACGCAACGTCCGGGGATCGCGATCGATTCGACGCGAATGGAATCCCGTGCGGCTGCGAAGGCGCTGCCCTACAAGCTCACTGGAGCACAGCGTCGCGTGGTGGGCGAGGTACTTGAGGATCTCGCACGACCGAATCCGATGAACCGTCTCGTGCAGGGTGACGTAGGTAGTGGGAAGACGGCAGTTGCCATGTTGTCCGCGGTTGCCGTAGCAGCGTGCGGTGGACAAACGGCGCTGATGGCCCCTACTGAATTGTTGGCTGAACAGCATTACCGGACGCTTACTAATTTGGTCGAGAGTGGGGCAGGGGATATTCCGCTTCGAATAGGGCTCCTTACGGCTTCTCTGCCGCGGGCTGAGATTAAGCAGGTGCGCGGGCTGCTCGCGATGGGCGAAATCGATTTCATAGTTGGAACCCATGCGCTCGTCGCCGGCGAGATCCTGTTTAAGGACCTCGTGCTGTCGATCGTGGATGAACAGCACCGCTTCGGTGTTATGCAGCGCGCGGCACTCTCAGCTGCACGTCCAGATGGACGCTATCCGCATAGGATGGTCATGACAGCGACGCCGATCCCACGCAGCCTAGCCATGACCCTGTACGGAGAACTGGATCTCTCGATCATCGACGAGCTTCCTCCCGGGCGAAAGCCGATTGAGACGATTCTGCTTCGCGCCGGCGAGGGCCAGCGCGTGATGGATCTGATTCGCGAGACGCTCATCCGGAAAGAGCAGGTTTACGTCGTCTACCCATTAGTCGAAGAGAGCGAGAAGATGGACCTTCGCTCTGCGCTCGAGTCGGGTGAGCTGATCGCGCGGTCTTTTCCGAATCACAAGGTCGATGTGGTGCATGGGCGCCTCGACTCCGCCGAGAGACAGGCAGCGATGCTGCGTTTCTCGAGCGGCGAGTCGGCGATTCTTGTGGCGACGACCGTGATCGAGGTGGGGGTGGACGTCCCGGCGGCGACTTTGATGGTGATCGAGCATGCCGAGCGCTTCGGATTGGCGCAGCTTCATCAGCTGCGGGGGCGTGTTGGGCGTGGCGGCGCGAAGGGCAGCTGTGTTTTGGTGGCTCGCGGTAGCTCAGAGAAGAGCGAGCAGAGGTTGCGTGCAATGACCACGACAACGGATGGCTTCAAGATTGCGGATGCCGACCTCGACATCCGTGGGCCCGGGGACTTTCTTGGAACCCGTCAAAGCGGTCATATGCCCGAGCTTCGGATCGCGGATCTGCTGCGAGATACGCTTCTCGTATCAGCCGCGCGGAACATCGCGCGACGCGAAGTTGAGTCGGATCCAGGCCTAAAGAAGGTCCCGGCGACGCGCAAAGCGGTCACCCAGCGCTGGGGATCGAGAATAGATCTTTCAGGCGTGGGTTAAGAGGGGCCGCGCTAGCTAGAAATAGCTGAAGCGCATTGAAGGGCCTTTGACGTGCTCGTTTCGGGCGCTCATAGGGCTCTGATAGCGCTTAGGCCAACTCAAGCTTGACGTTGCTTCTACCGTTAAGTACATCAAAGTCATGCAAGCGATTTCGAACCACAACAGCGCACGCCAGCTAGAACTTCTAGCCAATGGCCTCCTGCTCCTTATCGGGGTGGGTGGGGTTGCCTAGCGTGCGTTGAGCCTGACACCTGTCTCTAAAGAGGCGGGGCTCGAAACAAGCAAAAGCCCCTCCCGCCTGACTGGCCGGAGGGGCTTTTGCTTTTGCACTCGGCGTTCTTCGAGTGCGAAGACTGCTGGATCGCAGGTCACAACTGTGGCTTGGGTGATGCAAAGAGTCGCTTCTTGGGTGGGTCCGGTTGCGTGGGGCTAAACGGAGAAGAGTGATGGATTCGCGAGAAACGATGGATAGACGGGGGCGCGCGGCGGGCGCGCGTCCCGGGGCGATGCCCCATGGCCGGTATAAAACCTTCCTGCGGTTCGATTTGGCGGACCGCACTTGGCCGAATCGCGTACTAGAGAGGGCGCCTCGGTGGTGCAGTGTGGATCTCCGCGACGGGAATCAAGCGCTCGTTGAGCCCATGGGTTGGGATCGCAAGATTCGACTTTTCGAGACGCTCGTGGCGATCGGCTTCGAGGAAATTGAAGTTGGCTTTCCTGCGGCCTCGAAGACAGATTTCGATTTCGTTAGGCGCTTGATCGACGAGAACCGAATTCCCGAGAACGTTACAATTCAGGTGCTGACGCAGTGCCGAAAGGATCTGATCGACAGAACATTTGACGCGATTGCCGGAGCGCCGTCGTCGATCGTTCACTTCTACAACTCGACCTCGCCGACACAAAGGCGCGTCGTGTTTGGCGAAGGTCGAGAGGGTATCGTCGCGATCGCGACGTCAGCAGCAAGGATGGTAAAAGAGACCGCCTCGCAGTATCCCGGAGAGAATATTCACTTCGAATATTCTCCAGAGAGCTATTCGTCGACAGAACTCGACTTCGCTGTCGAGATTTGTGAGCGAGTGATGGATGTCATGGAGCCGAGCGAAAGAGCTCCGATCATTCTGAATCTGCCTGCGACGGTCGAAGTCTCGACGCCTAATGTCTATGCGGACTCGGTCGAACTCTTTGGGCGGATGATGTCTAACCGGAAGGCGGCGCTGATCAGTGTGCATCCGCATAACGATAGGGGATGCGGTGTGGCGGCGGCGGAGCTGGGTCTCTTGGCGGGTGCGGATCGTGTCGAGGGGACGCTGTTTGGGAATGGGGAGCGGACTGGGAACGTTGACGTGGTCACGCTGGCGATGAACCTGATGAGTCAGGGAGTCGATCCCGAACTGGACTTCTCGGATCTGCCTTCCGTGGTTCGTAGCGTCGAACATGCGAATCGATTGCCCGTACACCCACGGCATCCCTACGCGGGCGAGCTCGTCTATACGGCGTTTTCTGGATCGCATCAGGACGCCATTCGAAAGGGATTGTTGGCACTCGAGCAAGGCGAAGGGGAGCAATGGGACGTTCCCTATCTTCCTATCGACCCCGCGGACGTGGGTCGAAGTTACGAAGCGGTGATCCGAATCAATAGCCAGTCGGGGAAGGGCGGCGTCGCATACGTACTCGAGACAGAGCACGGCTATGCCCTGCCTCGTCGTATGCAGATCGAGTTCTCGCGAATTGTGCAACAGAGCGCGGATCTCACCGGCGAGGAAGTTGATAGCGGTCAGGTCCGTGCGCTCTTCGAGCGCGAGTACCTGCAGGTTGAAGGCGGTCCGAGGTTGGTGGGTGATCGACGGATCGCGAGTCATGGGGGCGAGAACCTCGACGAAATTCTAGCAACGGTCGCATGGGGCGCTCATGAAATGAAGCTCGAAGGGAGCGGAAGCGGGCCCATTGATGCGTTCGTAGCTGCGCTCGGGGCGGCGATCGGATCGGAGTTGCGAATCGGCGACTATCACGAGCACGCGCTCGGTGGCGGCGCGGACGCGATGGCTGCTGCCTACGTCGAAGTCGTCTTCGGAGATGAGCGTCGGCTCTTCGGGGCCGGTCGAGCCGCGAGCATCGTGGAGGCGAGCTTCGTGGCAGTCCTCTCGGCGGTCGCGCGCGCACATGAGTTTGGATGGGTGAGGGCGCCAGCTGCCGCGACCATCGCGGCCGATCAGTAGCTTAGACATTAATCCCAGATTTCGACTGTGATGTACGGGTCACGGGTCTTCTGACTCGTGGCCCGGCGCTACTCTTCAGCCCGCCGTGCAGCTGGCGCTGAATTCCTCGGATCGCCACGCGAACCTACGGGATGAGCTAGAACCAGAAGTGATGCCCTTCGCTCATCCACGCGACCGATTACCCCGAGTGCTCTCCTTGTGGGATGCATCGATGCTCATTGTGGCGTCGGTGGTTGGCAGTGGGATTTTCTTCACGCCGTCCCGCGTCGCCGAACTGCTTCCGAGCGCGGGGTTGATTTTGCTTGCTTGGCTCGTGGGCGCGCTGATTTCCCTTGCAGGGGCATTCGCTAATGCTGAGCTGGGGGCGATGTTCCCGCGAGCGGGCGGCGACTATGTGTATCTGCGCGAAGGCATTCATCCCGCCGCCGGATTTCTCGTCGGATGGATTTCTTTCTTCGCGATCTATGCGGGCACGATTGCGACGCTGGCCGTCGTCTTTGCGGAATTCATGGCCCCCGTATTGGGACTCGAGCGTTCCGGCACCATCGGACTTTCCGCATTGATGATCCTATTGTGCTCTCTGCTGAATATGCGGGGAACACTTTGGGGCGCGGCCTTTAACAACGTGACCTCGACAGCGAAGATCGTCGCGTTGATCGCCTTCGTTGCACTCGGTCCGCTTTTTGGTTCTGGAAGCTTCGAACCTTGGCTCGGTATGGGGGGCGCCGGCGCTGGTGAGGTGCTGGCTTCGGGCGAGGGCGGCGGGCTGTTGAGCTTTGGCCAGGCCCTGTCGCCGATTCTGTTCTCTTACCTGGGCTGGAACGCGAGCGTTTACGTTGCCAGCGAGATCAAGAATCCCGCGCGCAATGTCCCGCGCTCGCTCTTCTTGGGCTTAGGCGTTTGCGCCGGGCTCTATATGCTCGTGAACGGAATCTACCTCTACGCGCTCACGCCTTCGGAATTGATTGAATCAGGGGATGCCGGCGCCGCTGCTGCGACTGCGCTCTTCGGCGATTTCGGCGGACAGCTCGTTGCGATCTTCGTACTCGTGTCCGTCGTAGGCACCTTGAATGCGACGATCCTGGTCGGGCCTCGGATCATTTATGCGATGGCCCTTGATGGACTTTTCTTTCGGGACGCCGACCGCATTCACGAGGGCTTCAGCACCCCCAGCGCGGCCATCGCGGTACAAGCCGCGGTCTCTATCGCACTCGTTGTGTTCCTTGAGAGCTTTCCGAAAGCGCTCGACTTCACGGTCTTCGGAATCATCCTTGCCACTTCTGCCGACGTGCTGGCGCTCTTCTTCTTGCGCCGCCGCCAACCGGATCGTGAACGGCCCTACCGCGCATGGGGCTACCCGTGGTTGCCAGCACTCTATCTCGCAGTCAATCTGTCGATCGGCGTGGCGATCGCGATCGCGAGCCCTCGGGAATGCGCGGTGACCCTGGCGGTTCTTGCCGCCGGCTTGCTGATCTACGGACCGGTTACACGAGCCGCGGACCGAAGGGCGGCTGAACCCTCGGAATGATCCGCCACGAAGCGGCTGCACCGGTACCTGGGAGACGAATTCTTCAGTAAGATCAGATGATTCGAAGGGGTCCTCCTAGGTGCAGTCATCGTTCCAGTCACGCTCGAAACGCGCGTTTGCCGATCAGGCCAGCTGGGGGGCATATGCCTACTGGGCAAGTTGGGCCGAGAGAGCTTGCTAGCTCGTCGGGGCGACCCAAGTGTCTGCCGTTTTTAAAGCGGCCGCACTTCGGGGCGAAACGACGGGCGACGGAGCAGTGGGGGGTCGATGCCTTCGAATCCACTCTGAGGGTGGGTCGAGTGCGGAAGAGGATTCGCGCGAAAGCGTCGGACGGAGCGGCCGAGGGACGCGTCCAAGCACGCGAGCCAGATAGGTCATACGAGTAGACCGAGCTCTAACCGAGCGGATTCGATGCATCTACTAACTGTCATTACCAGTAGTAGGGCATGCGAATTGATCGGACAGGGCGATGCGGGCGATCGGGGGCAAGCCCTGCGATGAGCTGGCAATTGAGATGAAACGAAAACAATATGACGGATAAGTTCCGACACGATTTCAACAAGCTGAACCGACTTCCCCCTTATATCCTCTCCGAGGTGACTGAGCTGACGCGCGCCAAGCGCCGAGCGGGTGAAGACATCATCGATATGGGGATGGGCAACCCCGATCTTGCGACACCGCAGCATGTCATCGACAAGATCTGCGAAGCCGCACAGGATCCGCGAAACCACCGCTATTCCAGCTCCCAGGGGCTACCAAATCTTCGCGCTGGAATTACGGAGTGGTACAAGCGGCGTCACGACGTCGAACTCAATCCGGAGACCGAAGCCGTCGCCGTGATCGGTGCGAAGGAGGGGCTTTCTCACTTCGTCTTGATGACGGCTGGGCCGGGCGACGTTGTCCTCGTGCCCGACCCCGCTTATCCGATCCATCAGTACTCCGTGATCATCGCCGGAGCCGATTTGCGCAAGGTTCCGCTCAATCACGAGAGCGACTTCATCGAGAACCTCGAACAGGCGGTGAGCCGTACTTGGCCGAAGCCGAAGATGTTGATCATCTCGTTTCCGGCGAATCCGACAACGCACATCGTCGATCTCGCCTTTCTTGAACGGATCGTCGAGTTCGCGCGTGAGAACGATTTGATGGTGCTCCACGACTTTGCCTACGCAGAGATCGCCTTCGATGGTTATAAGCCGCCTAGCATCTTGGAAGTGCCCGGAGCCAAGGATATCGCCATCGAATTCGTTTCGTTCTCGAAGAGCCACTCCATGGCGGGCTGGCGCGTAGGCTTCGCCTGCGGCAATCCCGAGATGATTCACGCGCTTAAGCGGATTAAATCGTATCTCGACTACGGAATGCCTCAGGCCATCCAGATCGGCGCGATCGCGGCGCTGCGTGGCCCGCAGGACTGCGTCGCAGAGAACTGTGAAGTCTACAAAGAGCGCCGGGATGCTTTGGTCGAAGGTCTTGGTGCGCCAGGCGTCGGGCAGTGGATTATCGAGAAACCCTTGGCGACGATGTTCGTATGGGCGCCAATGCCAGAGCGTTTCTTGGAGATGGGTTCGTTGGAGTTTTCGAAGCTTTTGTTGAAGGAGGCCGGCGTTGCGGTGTCTCCGGGCATCGGCTTTGGAGAACAGGGCGAAGGTCATGTGCGCTTCGCGTTAGTTGAGAATAAGCATCGCATCCGACAAGCGGTGCGTGGGATTCGTCGCTTCTTCCGAGAAGCGCAGTGTTAACCCTGGTTTAATTCAGGGTTAAGTACAGGGTTAAGTGCAGGGACGCGCGGCGTCCCGGGAGCGAATGAGATGAGCGGGCAGCAAGATGCAATCGGAGTTGGGCTGATCGGTTTCGGAACGATCGGAACCGGCGTTGTTAAGGTGCTTCAGGATAACGCAGCGGAAATCGAGCAACGGCTCGGCTTCCCGTTGCGCATGGCGCGGATCGCTGATCTCGATCTCGAGACGGACCGCGGCGTGGATCTCACCGGCATTCACTTCGACAGCGATACCCCCGGCCTGATCGCCGATCCTAACGTGGATATCGTGATTGAATTGGTCGGCGGCTACGACGTCCCGCGCAAGTTCATCCTAGAAGCCTTTGCTGCCGGCAAACATGTCGTGACGGCTAACAAAGCGCTCTTGGCTGTGCACGGTCGCGAGATCTTTGGTGCGGCTTCGGCGGCCGGAGTCGATATCGCATTCGAGGCAGCGGTCGCTGGCGGTATTCCGATCCTGCGTGCGCTGCGCGAAGGCTTGGCGGGCAACAAGATTGAGACGGTTCTCGGGATCCTTAATGGCACGACGAACTACGTGCTGACCGAGATGGAGTCGACGGGCGAAGACTTCGACGTGGTGCTGAAGCGGGCTCAGGAGTTGGGTTATGCGGAAGCGGATCCGACCTTTGATGTCGATGGGATCGATGCGGCGCATAAGCTCGCATTGCTCACAACCATGGCCTACGGCGCGGAAGTAGTCTTCGATGAAATCCCGACTGAGGGCATTCGTGGGCTCGTTCCCCTGGACTTCGAGCTGGCGGCAGAATTTGGATACCGCATCAAGTTGCTCGGAATCGCTAAGTGTCATCGCGATGACGACGGTACGGAGCGAATTGAATCGCGCGTGAATCCTACGCTGATTCCCAAGTCGAGCATGTTGGCGAACGTGGATGGCGCGATGAACGCGGTCGAAGTGATCGGGAACGCGGTCGGTCCGACGCTCTACTACGGCGCGGGCGCGGGCGAAATGCCGACGGCGAGTGCAGTGGTAGGCGACCTAATTGAGATCTCGCGCGAGATCAAGCGCGGTGGTGCGGGGCCGGTGGCTCCACTTTCGTATTTGCCCCAGCACATCGTTGCGAAGGAATCCGTGAGTAATGATGAGTTGATGGGCTGTGCCTATCTTCGTTTCACGACGAAAAACGACCCCGCGGCACTGGGCCAACTAACGGGCGCACTCGGAGGCGAGAGCGTCGGCGTGGCTTCGGTGGTTCAGCGCGAAGACGGTGGCGACAGCGTTACGATCGTTGTCCTGACGCAGACCGCGAGCGAAGCCGCCCTCGGTCGTGCGCTCGCGAAAATTGAAGCGTTGCCGGTCGTGATGGAGGCCCCGCGCGTCATCCGAATCGAAGAGGAGGTCTAGCCGTGGCTATCGAAGCGAAGCCCAATAGGAGAGCTTGGTTCGAAAGCCTCGAGGATTCCTCGGAGCGCTACGACCTGGACGAGGTGGTCTACACCGATTCGAAGGGCGGGCTTCTACAGGTCGTTCACGACATGGATGAGCTGAAGAAGACTTCCGGCGAAGAATGGAAGGAACACTTTCAGGGGCGAGCTCGCCGAAACGAATGGCCGTACGGCTCCGGCGTTTGGGGCAAGAAGGAATGGGTCCTGCCCGATATCGACAATGAAAATGTCGTGTCGATGTACGAAGGGCATACGAATCTCTTTTGGGCGGAACGGTATGGCCGCGAAATCGGGATCGAAGATCTCTGGTTGAAGCTCTGCGGTAACTCGCACACGGGATCCTTCAAGGATCTCGGGATGACGGTGCTCGTTTCTCAGGTCAAACAGATGATCGCGAATGGGGCCGACATTCCGGCGGTCGCGTGTGCGTCGACGGGGGATACCTCTGCAGCGCTCTCGGCATACGCCGCCGCTGCCGGAATCCCAGCCATTGTCTTCCTGCCCCGAGGCAAAATTTCCCTCGCACAGTTGATTCAGCCCGTGGCGAACGGCGCGATCGTTTTCGCTCTGGATACGGACTTCGACGGCTGTATGGATATCGTGAAGAAGGTCTCTGCCGAAGACGGTGTCTATCTCGCGAATTCCATGAATAGCCTTCGTATTGAAGGTCAGAAGACGGTCGGCCTTGAGGTCATCCAGCAACTTGACTGGAAGGTGCCGGATTGGATCGTGATCCCCGGTGGCAACCTGGGCAATGTTTCAGCTCTCGCGAAGGGCCTCGACATGCTCTTCGAATTGGGGCTGATCGATAAGCGTCCGCGCATTTGCGTGGGGCAGGCCGAAGCGGCGAACCCGCTCTACCTCGCCTATCAGACGGAATTCGAAGTATTTGAACCGATCGCAGCACGCACGACCGTCGCCTCGGCGATTCAGATAGGAAACCCGGTTTCGTACAAGAAGGCCGTCGATGCGCTCAAGCGATACGATGGCGTCGTCGAGCAGGCGAGCGAAGCCGAGATCATGGAAGAATGTGCGAAGGCAGACCGGACAGGGCTCTTTAACTGCCCGCATACTGGCGTGGCACTTGTTGCGCTCCGAAAGCTTCAGGCGCGTGGGCTCGTTAAGAGCGGTGATCAAGTCGTTGTCATTTCGACTGCGCATGGCCTCAAGTTCGTGGACTCGAAGCTTGCCTATCACTCGATGAAACTCGACAACATCGTCTCGGAGCATCCTAATCCGCCGATCGAGCTCGCCGCCGACTATCAGGCCGTTCGCGACCAAATGCTGCGCGAGATCGATGCGAGATCGAGTAATTAGATGTTCACAGGTATCGTCGAGCACGTTGGCCTTTTGATCTCCGTTGAGCGCGGGGCGGACCTTACACGCTTTCGGATTGACCTCGGCCCGATATCGGAAGGCGTTGGCTTAGGCGACAGCATCGCGGTTGCGGGTTGTTGCCTCACGGTGACCGGAAGCAAAGGCAGTGTTTTTAATTTCGAAGCGGTTGCTGAGACAGTGGAGAAGACGCGTCTGGGCTGCTTTGAGGCCGATACTCGAGTCAATCTCGAGCGCGCCATGGGCGCGGGGGCTCGTTTCGATGGCCATATCGTGCAGGGGCATATCGACGGAACGGGGCGGGTGCGTCGTTTTGAACGGACGGGCACCGACGGCAATGATGTCAAATTGCATATCGAGTGCGACTCGGAACTTGCCGGACAGCTCGTGGACAAGGGCTCGGTCACGATTGATGGTGTCTCGCTTACAGTAGTCGCTGTTGTTCCCGATGGCTTTTATGTTGCTCTGATTCCCCACACGCTTGAGATCACGACCCTTTCGGACCTAAGAGAGGGTGATGCGGTCAACCTCGAGGTGGATGTCTTTGGCAAGTATGTGAAGACGTATCTTGATCGGGTGTTGCCCGGGCTGGTCGCGGGAGGGAGCCAGTAGGTTCCGCTGCGATCTTGACAGCTCGTTCAAGCCAACACGTTTCTGTGTCGACGTCCGCGTCGAACTCCACGTCAATGTCCGTGAATGATGCCAATCCGAAAGGCGAACCGTATTGATGCTCGTTAGGCAACTCCTCCGAACGTGGAGTGCCGTTTCGGCCTTCGCAGTACTCTTGATTGGACTGCTTTGCGCCTTTGTCGCGCCAGGCCAAGCTCGCGCTCTAACTGAAGCTCGCGCATGGCAGGACACGCTCGACCGCGTGGCTCCCGCAGTAGTCGTGCTGCGGATTAGTTCGACGCGAAGCTTCGATGATTCAGGGGCGGGGACGTCGACGGCGACGGGTTTCGTAGTGGATGCGAAGCGCGGACTCATCTTGACGAATCGGCACGTCGTGACGCCGGGCCCGGTCGTTGCGGAGGCGGTCTTTCAGAACAATGAAGAAGTGTCTGTCCAAGCGGTTTACCGCGACCCTGTTCACGATTTCGGCCTTTTTCGATACGACCCCAAAGACGTGCGCTTCATCGAGACGGGAGAGCTGGCTCTCGCACCAGAGCGCGCTCGGGTCGGGACCGAAATCCGAGTCGTTGGGAATGATGCCGGTGAGAAGCTCTCGATTTTGTCGGGAACCATCGCGCGGCTGGATCGCGATGCGCCGGAATACGGGCGAACGTCGTTCAACGACTTCAATACGTTTTATATACAGGCAGCCTCCGGTACTTCGGGAGGATCCTCAGGCTCGCCAGTGATCGACATCGATGGCCAAGTCATCGCATTGAATGCCGGCGGTAAGCGGATGGCCGCGTCGAGCTACTACCTGCCGCTCAATCGTGTGAAGCGGGCCCTCGAGTTGGTGAAGGCAGGCAAGCCGATCACGCGCGGCACGATCCAGACGGTGCTCGCACATCTGCCTTTTGATGAAGTTCGCCGTCTTGGCCTTCAGGAGGACACCGAGGCGCAAATCCGAGCGGTATTTCCTGAAGGGACCGGCATGATCGTGGTACGCCAGGTCGTGCCCAGTGGCCCCGCAGAGGGCTTACTGCACGTGGGAGATGTCGTTGTTGGAGTTGAAGGGGAGGCCGTGAATGCGTTCCTGCCGATCGAGGCGCTGCTGGATGCACGCGTTGGCGGAAAAATCGCACTCGATATCGAACGTGGCGGAGCTCCCATGAGTGTTGAACTCGCGGTTGAGGATCTGCATGCGATTTCTCCGGACCGCTATCTAGAATACGCAGGTGGCGTGCTGAACCCGCTCTCGTATCACCAGGCTCGCAATGCCTCGGTTCCGGTCGAAGGTGTCTATGTGGCGAGCAGCGGTTATGCGTTGAGCCGGGCAGGGGTCCCGCGCCGGGCCGTGATCACGGAGATCGCGGGGCAGGCGACACCGACTCTCGAGCGCTTCGAAGAGGTGCTTTCGTCGCAGCCGCACGATGCACGATTGTTAGTGCGATTTTTTCTTTTGTCACAGCCGAGGGCGCCTGCGGTGGCGCTCCTTCGTAACGATCGCCGCTGGTTTTCTATGCGGCAATGCCGCCGTGACGACAGCACAGGGCGATGGCCATGCGAAGATTCTATTGCCGCGCCGGCCGCCGAGGCGCCCGAAGGCGGGGAGACCGCATTCGAACTAGAAGGGCCCTGGGCGGTGAAACGAGTCGCACCCTCGCTCGTGATGGTTTCCGCGTCAATCGCATACCGACTCGATGGGGTCCACGGCGAACAATTTCATGGGGCTGGGCTGATCGTCGACAAGGAACGAGGATTAGTTGTCGTTGATCGGGAGACGGTGCCAATCGCTTTGGCAGATCTTAACCTCACCTTCAACGGATCCGTCGAAGTGCCTGGGGAGCTTGTCTATTTGCACCCGGAACGAAATCTCGCGGTCGTGCGCTACGACCCTGCCCTAATTGGAGATACACCGGTTCGAGAGGCAACGATTCGCGAAGTGGATCTCGAAGTCGGCGACGACGTCTGGCTTGTGGGCTTAACGGGGACTGAGCGTATAGTTTCGCGCCGTACTCGGATCGCACGGAGGGAGCCGATCAGCCTTGGCCTAACGCACCCGCCGCGATTCCGCGAAGCGAATCTAGAGGTGGCTTCAGTCGAAGATGCCGCGCAAACGGTCGGTGGAGTGCTTGTCGACGGCTTCGGACGCGTATTGTCCTTCTGGGCATCGTTCTCCATGGGGAGCGGCAGCGCGAATGACGGGTTCTTTGGCGGCATCCCCAGC
>Ga0209632_10004198_pt1 | contig 12825 bp, 19 predicted proteins | sample COG_10_FD_184754 | JGI IMG/M metagenome (GOLD analysis project Ga0209632, IMG submission 184754) | Pelagic Microbial community sample from North Sea - COGITO 998_met_10 (SPAdes) (version 2) | ecosystem: Environmental > Aquatic > Marine > Neritic zone/Coastal water | place: Helgoland, sampling...
TTTCATTTAATATTATTAAATGAGTCTTGCTTCCGCATACGTCTTTCTAATCCTAGCTGTCGTTTTAGGAGTAACTTCAAATAGCTTTGCAAAAAGTGCAGAAGGTTTTACTCTTCTCTTTCCAAGTATTATTACAGGAATAACGATTGTTTTATGCATGTATGCACTTTCGATGGTAATGAAAAATATTCCTATGGGAATAACCTATGCTTCATTTGCAGGATTAACAATTATTTCAACTGTAGTAGTTGGGGTAATTAGGTTTAATCAAGTTCCCAACCTATACTCATTAATAGGTTTGGTATTAATTGTTATTGGAGTATTAATGGTCAACTTGTTAGGAAATAATTAAACATGCTTTCAAAAAAATATGCTCAACCTTTGTTTATGATTTTCATGTCTTTTGGAATGAGTGTTATTATTGGAGCTGTTGTAACAATAATCCACACTGGTTTTGGTGAAGGGTTTTTTGATCGATTCTTAAATGCTTTTATTTTTGCTTTTCCAATAGCAATAATTGCAGCATTTACTATGGCACCAATGGTAAGACCCTTGGTTAACAAAATTGCTTCTAAAGATTAGCTAGAAAAATATTTATAAAAAAAATTATTATAAGAAGAGTTTTTTTAAAATTTTCGAGAGTCTACTAATCCACCAGGTTGTATTCAATAAATATATTTAAATAAACATTTTGAGTGTAATTTTTAGAAATGTTATGCTTCATTTATCAATAAAGGAGGTGCGATTATGAATTTATCACCACCTGACACATAACTGGTGTGATTAAATAATCAAAGACTTGAAAAGACCAAAAAAATAAAAATCTATTATTATAGATTTTAGCGTAAACCGCTGACTTATAGGGGAACTCTTTTGGAGTTTACCGAAAGGGTGACCCCCTTAAAAAATATCTGGCAATACGTGAGAACCATCATCGCATAAATTAATTTCAAATTCTTCAACAACATTAGATAGATCAAGTGATGAATATAAATGGGGAAACATATTTCCATCAGAAGCTTGTTCCCAAATTAAGTGATCAAGTTTTAAAGTTTCTACTTTTAATAATATTAATTCTTTTTGGTTTGAAAAATATTTTTTCAAAGTTGCTTCAACCTGTTCTTCTCCTGAAAAATGAATAAATCCATCATTCAAATCTTTTTTAGAACCTTCAAATTTTTTTTTATCTTTAGCTTCTTTTAATTCTGATTTTGTGCAAATTTTATAAATAAACTTAAAATTCATTTATTTTGAAACGGGTTTCAAAATTTTTAATAACTTGTTATGAATACTCTTATTAGACGAACAGAGAATATTTCCAGCTTTTATTGCATTATCATTACTCCACGTAGTTACAATTCCTCCAGCAGCTTTAATAATAGGAATCAAAGGATGTATATCCCAAATCTTATTTGTTGCTTGAATCACAACATCAATTTTACCTTCAGCAAAATGAGAATAGCTTAAAGCATCAGTACAAGGAAATTGCATCAATTTTAAAATTTTTGGGATTTTTTGCTGCTGTTTAAATGACAATGCTCCATGGAAAGCCCCTGACACTTTTAAATTAGTAAATAAAGTTTTTTTATTTACTTTAATTTTTCTTTTTTTTCCATTTTCAAAAATATAAGCATTTTTATTTGAGGTATTAAAATAGTATTTTTTAAGTATTGGAAAATTTGCAAGACCTAAAATTGGTTCATCTTTGTAATTTAATGAAATTAAGTTACTCCAGGATGGGTTTCCAATTACAAAAGATCTCGTACCATCGATGGGGTCTACAACCCAAGTAAAATTACTTTTAGATTTTTGATGGCCAAATTCCTCTCCTATTATTTGGTGGTTGGGAAATTTTTTATTAATTTCTTTTCTAATGAATTTTTCAAATGCTTTATCAGCACTTGTAACTGGGTCATAGCCTCTACCCTTAAGTTTATTTGAAACTTTAAAAGACTTATTCAATTTTAAATAATAAAATTTAGTAAGTTTCATTGCTAAATTTTCAATAAATCTTGAATACGTTCTATAATCTGATGATTTAAATATTGGCACAGAGCACTAATACTATTTTATTACTGTTGATTAAAGCTTAAATTTAAATAATCATTAAAAATCTTTATGAAAATAGAATTATTAAATAATAAAGTATTTTTAAATAATCAAGGTTCAAAAAAAGAAATTCATCCATTTTGGTTAAGGGAAAGAGTAAATGGAGAAACTTATGTTGATAAAAGTTCTCAACAAAGATTATTTGATCCAACTGAACTAGAAGATGGTATCAAAATTAAAAATCTTAATTTATCTGATAGCTATCTTGAGGTTACTTTTAGTGATGGTGTTTCTACCAGATTAGAAACTAAAAATATTATAAAGGAATTTTCTAATATTAATGATATTAAACATATCGATAAAGTTCAATGGGACGCAACTTTACAAACTTTAAATAATTTTGAATTTAAAGAAAATATCTTTGAAGAAAAAACTATGTATGATGCTCTTCAAAATTTTTATAAATATGGTTTTGTAATATTTAAAAATGTTCCTACAAAAAATAATTATATAGTGAATTTTGCTAATTCGATTGGAAGCATCAGAAGAACAAATTTTGGTGAATTTTTTAATGTTAAATCAAAACCAAACCCTAACGATTTAGCTTATACATCTTTACCACTAGCTCCTCATACTGATAATCCATACAGAAATCCAGTACCGTGCATTCAAATACTCCATTGTATAGAAAATGAAGTTAATGGTGGTCTATCAACTCTTGTTGATGGATTAACTGTAACTGAAAAACTTAAAAAAGAATTTCCAAAGTTTTATGAAATTTTAAATAAAACTAAAGTTCGATTTCAATTTATTGATCAGGATGTTGTTTTAGAAGATTGGGCGGAAATGATTAGTTTAGATGATCAAGGTGAGTTAAAACAAGTTAGATTTAGTCCAAGGTTGGACTTTGTGCCTTTGATGGATAAAGAAAAACTAGAACTTTATTACTCAGCCAGAAATAAAATTTCTGAATTTTATAATTCTGATAATAATCGAATAGAGTTTAAGTTAGCCCCTGGAGATTTATTGATGATGGATAACCATAGACTGCTACATGGTAGAACTTCCTATGATGCAAATGAAGGTAAAAGATTTTTACAAGGATGTTATATAGATTATGATAGTACCCAAGGAAAACTTAAACATTTAAAAAGAAAATTTAAATTTTAAATAATATTTTTTATCTGTTTTTCTGCTTCTTTAATTGATTTTTCATAATCTAAAGCCATTTGATCAGCACTAATAGTCTGAACATTTTCAATACCAAAAAAATTTAAAATAAATTTCAACCATGGTGTTAAAAAATCTTCTTTACTATTCAACTTTGTTCCACCTGATGTAATAACAAGATATGCTTTTTTATTTTTAAGCAAACCTTCTCTTCTTCCATTAGATTTAAATCTAAATGTTTCCCCTACTCGTGCTGCAAGATCCGACCAAGCTTTTAAAGTTGCTGGAGGACCATAATTATAAATTGGAGCTGATATAATAATTATATCACTTTCTTTAAGTTCTTTCACAAGAGTGTCTGATAACTCAAACATTTTTTTATGATGTTCAGTTTGATCTTTTTTGTCAATTTTCATACCTGACTCTGTTAATCCTGACACAAAAACCATTTCATCATCTAAATCTCTATAAATAACCTCATCCTCAGGTTTTTTAATTTTGTCTAGTAATTTTTTTGCTAGTGCTCTTGATGAGGAACCTTCTTTTCTAGCGCTTGAATCTATTTGGTAGATTTTCATAACTCTATTTATCCAAAATTTTGTAAGAATGGTAATACATTTAACAAGTAATACCCTAAAGCTTGTAATTGATTAGTTAATATTAAAATACCAGTAATTAAAAGAATAATTCCACCTACTTTAGATACTAAATTAATGTTTTTTCTAAAATTTTTAGAAAATATTAAGAACTTCTGAATTAGATATCCTGACAAAATAAAGGGTAGAGCCAATCCTAAAGAATATGATGTCAGAAGAAAAATTCCTTTATTTATACTTTCTTCTGTTGCTGCAAGTACTAATATTGATCCTAATATAGGTCCTATACAAGGAGTCCATCCAAATGCAAAAGCCATACCAATTAAAATTGGGCTATAAAAATTAGTATTTTTATTTGTTTGAATTCTTTTTTCATAATTCAAAAATTTTAAATTTATTATCCCAATAATGTGCAATGAAAGAATAACTATTATCAACCCTGCTATTATTCTCAGTTCATATGAGTTTTGAAGTAATACTTGCCCCAAAAAAGTTGAGGCTGCACCAAAAACAATAAAAACAATTGAAAAACCTAAAGTAAATAAAACTATAGGACTTAAATTTACATTCTTTTTTTCAATTAATTCGTTAAGTGAGCTACCTGAGATATACGAAATATATCCTGGAATTAAAGGCAACACACAAGGAGATAAAAAACTTATCAAGCCAGCACCAAATGCAATAAATAATTCTATCATTATTTTTCTTTTATAACTTTAATTTTTTGTTCACCTAAGTTATCAACTTTTAAAAACATCTCATCCCCTTCTTTCAAAAATTGTGGGGGGTTCATACCAAGGCCTACTCCAGGTGGTGTGCCTGTTGTAATAATATCTCCTGGCATTAAAGTCATAAAACTACTTAAATGAGAAATTAAAAAATTAAAGTTAAATATCATTAAACTTGTATTTCCAGTTTGTCTTCTTTTACCATTTAAATCTAATGATAAGTTTAAATTAAAAGGATCTTTAATTTCATCACATGTTACTAAGTATGGCCCAATTGGACCAAAAGTGTCTCCTGACTTACCTTTTACCCATTGACCACCTTTTTCTTTTTGCCATTCTCTTTCGCTAATATCATTACAAATACAGTATCCAAAAATATATTTTTGAGCTTCCTCTTCTGAAATTTCTTTAGCTTTCTTTCCAATAACCACTGCAATTTCAACCTCATGATCTAACTTTTGTGAATTTTTTGGGATAATTACATTATCATTTGGTCCAACAATCGAATGAACTGATTTATTAAAAACAACAGGATACTTTGGTATCTTTGCACCAGTTTCTTCTGCATGTTCTTTATAATTTAAACCTATTGCAAAAAAATTACTTGGATTAGCTATACAAGATCCAATTCTAATTTTTGAATCTATTTCTGGTAATGTTTTAAAGTCTAAATCTTTAAACTTGTTTATTGTATCTTTGTTTAATGTTTTTGGCGTAAAATCTTCAATATAATTGGAAAGATTTCTAATCTTGTTTTCTTTATCTAATACCGCTGGTTTTTCTTTATTTGGCTCACCTACTCTTAATAATTTCATTTTATTGAAACTATCCTTCTATCCCTAAGTGAGTATACTTAACATTTAGGTAGTCTTTAATTGCATTAGATCCACCTTCTCTACCATATCCACTTTGTTTAATTCCTCCAAATGGGGCTTCAGCTATTGCAACAACTCCTGTGTTAACTGCTACCGATCCTGTTTCTAACTGTTCCGACGCTAAATGAGCAGTCTTCATTGAGTTCGTACAAACATAACTACACAATCCAAGCTCGTGGTTATTTGCTCTTTCAATAACTTCATCAAAAGATTTAAATGAAAGCATAGGTACAAGTGGTCCAAAAGGTTCTTGTTTCATTATAGTAAAATCATCTTTAACATTATCAAATATTGTTGGTTCATAGAAAAATCCCTTATTAAAACCAGCAGGTCTTTTACCTCCTAATAAAACTTTTGCTCCCTCTTGTTTTGTTTTTTCAACAAGTTCTTCAATTTCATTCAATCTTTTCTCTGTAGTTAAAGGACCTAATTGAGTGTCAGGATCCATACCATTACCAATTTTTAATTTCTTTGTTTTTTCTATAAATAAATCTACAAACTCATTTTTTTTAGACTCATGAATATAAAATCTATTAGGAGATATGCATACTTGTCCATTATTTCTAAATTTTGCAGCAATTGCCATATCAGCAGCTTTTTTAATATCGGCATCATCAAAAACAATAAAAGGTGAATGACCTGAAAGCTCCATTGTAACTCTTTGAACTTTATCTGCTGCTTGTTTTAAAATTAATTTTCCTACTCTTGAAGACCCTGTAATTGAAATTTTTTTAACTATATCAGAGGCTATCAATTGTTGGGCTATACTTGGTGGGTCTCCTGATAAAAGGTTTACTACACCAGCGGGTACACCACATTCTCTACAAATATCAACCATCTCCATCACAACACCAGGTGTAATTACATCAGGTTTAATTATTACAGAGCATCCAGCAGCTAAAGCTGTTGAAATTTTTCTTGCAGATAATACAGCTGGAAAATTCCATGGTGACAAAGCAGCTACAACACCAACTGGCTGATAATAAACATGCACTCTTGTATCTTCAAATCTACTTTCAATAGTTTGTCCATAAATTCTTTTTGTTTCCTCAGCATTCCATTCGAAAATATCAGCAGCTCCAGCAATCTCACCTTTAGCCTCAGATAAGGGTTTTCCAACTTCCAGTGTCATCCACTTTGCGAGCACATCTTGCTTCTCTCTTATTTTGTCTGCAATTTTTCTTATTATGTAAGATCTTTGCCAAGGTGGAGTTTTTTTCCAAACTTGTAATCCTTTTTCTGCTGACTTTAATGCTTTATCAACATCTTGTGGAGTTGCTTTAGAAGCTTGACCAATAACTTCTTCTGTCGCTGGATTGATAACATCATAAGTTCCTTTGTCTGAAGATTGCTGCCACTTACCATCAATAAATTGTCCAAGTTTTTCGTACATTTTTTTAATCTAACACTCCTTTAAGTACTGTCTACTATGTAATTTTTACATATTATTTTTTTTGTTAATAATGATAGCATTAAAAGAAAAAAGGAGATTGTTATGAAAGCATATATAATGGGAAACTATACTGAAAAAGCTTTTCAAGGTTTTTTAAAAGACCCTAAAAGTGATAGAAAAGCAGCAGTTGAACAATTAACAAAAGCTATGGGTGGAACAATGCATAGCATGGATATAGTTAGAGGTCCTTACGACTTTATAGTCGTAAACGAATTAACTAGTTTTGAAGATTTTGCAGCTACTAAGCTCGTAGTTGAAGCTTCAGGTGCAGTTAAAAATTTGACCCTATTAGAAGCTATTGATTTTACAAAAGCTACAACTAAAGCTTCTGAAATTGTTTCAGCTTCTTATAAAGCACCAGGTCAATAATATATTATATATTTAACTTCCAGCCCCAAGCTGGAAGTTAAATTGCTTTGAATAAAGTAGGAAACATTTTACCAGACAAATCATCGCCATTTTTGTAACCATTATCTTCCATAATGGCTCTTTCTTCTCTGGCCCAATCTCCTCTATATATAATCTTAGAATTTTCTTTTGCCATTCTCAAGGTGTATCTATGAACATCTTTTTTAGGTGTAACAGTATTTAAACCTCCGTGAAGAGTTCTAATATCAAAATAAACACAATCACCCACTTCTAGATCCCATTGTAGAAATTCATAATCATCTTTGTTTTTTAATATGTTTGGAGTTAATTCATATTTCTTTCCATTAACAATACCTGCCTCACCATCAACTTCGTGACCATCATTAAATCTAGTTCTAAGAAACAATCTATTCCATAAATGAGACCCCTTAACCCATGCAATACCATCTTCCTTTTTAACAGGCTCGAGCGGTATCCATAATACACACATTGATCCCTCAAAATCAAAATAAGATATATCGTGGTGGAATGGTGGTGAAGACTTTGAGCCAGCTTCTCTAAAAAACCAGTTATCCATTACTAAATTAATTTTTTTAGCATCTAGAAGTTCTGCTGCAATTTTAGGTGTGGGTGAATTAAAAACAAAATCTTTAAATTCTTCATGTAAATCCCAAGTCCAAAAATCTTCATAATATCCTGGAAGTTTTTTATCCTTTGTATGATTTACAAATCTTGGGCTAGGATTTTTTTTACCTTTTTTAATTCCTTCTTTTAATTTTTCAATCCATATGTCGTCAAATTTACCTTTAATTAGAACAGCGCCATCTTTTTTAAATTGTTCTACTTCTGTATTATTGATAATTTTACTCATATATTATTATTGTAATATAATATAATATAATAAGAATTAGATGAAAACACTTACCGACACATTTGGAAGGAAGTTTCCATACATAAGATTATCTATTACTGATGTCTGTAACTATAAGTGCACTTATTGCTTGCCTCAAGGTTATAAAAAGACACCTGGTGACATAAGAAGTTTTATGTCAGGTGAAGAGATATCAAGATTAACAAAAGCATTATCAGAATTAGGTGTTTGTAAAATAAGATTAACTGGTGGAGAACCAACAGTTAGAAAAGATTTTTTTGATATCCTTAAAGATATGAAGCAAAACTCAAATATTCCAAAAATAACAATGACAACGAATGGTTATCGTTTAAATAAAATTGCAAAACAGTTATTTGAGGCAGGTTTAGATGGAATTAATATAAGCATAGATAGCTTGAATAGAGAAACCTTTAAAAAATTGACTGGACACGACAGACTTTTAGAAATTTTAGAGGGGATAAAAATTTTACAAGATTTAAATTTTAAAAACATAAAAGTTAACGCTGTATTGCTAAAAAGCATTAATGATACTTATGAAGATTTTGAAAAATTTGCTAATTTTATTAAAAATAACAAAGTAGACTTCAGATTTATAGAATTAATGCAAACTGGAGATAATTTGAATTATTTTAAAGAAAATCATGTTTCTTCAAAAATATTTAGAAATTACTTAGAAGAAAATAATTGGGTATATCAAACCCATGGTAAGGACGCTGGTCCTTCATTAAATTATATTCATCCTAATTTTAAAGGTAAGTTTGGTTTAATTGCTCCCTACTCTAAAGATTTTTGTAAGACATGTAATAGATTAAGGATTACTTCTAGAGGTGATTTAAGGTTATGCTTGTTTGGAAACACTGGAATTAGTATCAGACATTTACTGCAAAACGATAATCAAAAGAAAGAGCTTGTTGATCTTGTTATCAAACAACTGCGCCTTAAAAAAGAGTCTCATTATTTAGAAATTGGCGATACTGGTATTACCCCAAACCTTTCAAGTACTGGAGGATAAATGAAGAATTTAAAAATAATAAATAATGAAAAACTAAAAGATTGGGCTAAAGAAATTTTTCAAAAAAATTCTTTTAATATGATTGACGTGTCTTCAAAAAAAGAAACTTTTAGAAGAGCCTTAGCATCAGGGAAAATTTATGTTGGTAAAGAAGTTTTTGATTTAATAAAAAATAAGAAAATGCCCAAAGGTGATCCGATTACCTTAGCTGAAGTATCTGCTGTCTTAGGTGTAAAAAAAACAAGTGAATTAATTCCTTTGTGTCACCCACTTCCAATTGATCATACAGCAACAAAAATAATAATGAATGAAGCTGATAATTCTTTAGAAGTTTTTTGTATCGTGTCAGCTGTTGCTAAAACAGGTGTTGAGATGGAGGCAATTATGGGTGTTAATGCAGCATTAATTACAATTTATGATCTAAGCAAAATTGTAAATCCCCACCTTAGAATAGATAATGTTAAATTGTTAATTAAAGAAGGTGGTAAAAGTGGATTATGGACAAATCCTGATGGATTGCCTGAATTTTTAAAAAATATTTTCTAAATTTAAAATGTCTGTTTATCTAGGTTCTCAAAAAATAATTAAAGATTGGATTGATTATAATGATCATATGAATGTTTCATATTATCTTTTAATTTTTGATAAGTTTGGAGCTGACACTTTAAATGATATTTTTAAAATGGGAGAACATTCAGCAAAAACTACTAAAAAAAGTACAATGATGGTTGAGTCTCATATAACATATAACCAGGAACTTCTTTTTAATGATGAAGTAGATATCAATTGTGTTTATTTTGATCATGATAAAAAGAGACTTCAGTATAAAATGGAAATGATCCATAAAGAAAAAAAATATCTTGCCTCGACAATTGAAGTCCTAGCTTTATATGTAGATCTAAACGAAAGAAAAGTTGCTGAGTTTGAGGAAGAAAAAGTCAAATTAATGGATGAATTTATAAATAAAAACAAATCTCAATTTAATAATGAAAACTTAAAATTCTCATCAAAATTAAAGAAATGAAAATTAAATTAGAATTATTTGGTGCAAGTCGTGATTTCAGTGACAAAGATCATTTAGAAATTGAGATTAAAGATAAAGCTTCAGTAGATGATTTAAGAAATGAGATCATTAAATATTTAGATAAAAATTTTAAGAGTAATGAAAATTTTATTAAAGTTGTACGATCTTCAGCTTTTTGCTCTGAAAATAATGAAATAATTAGCGACAATTATAAAATCACAAAAGATCAAAAGATTGGTATTATACCTCCTATCGGAGGAGGTTAATGCTTCATACAAAAATAGTAGATTCAAAAAAAGAAAAAATACTTACTTCAAGCGCTCAAAAATTTATTAATGACTCAAAGTTTGGAGCATCAATTTATTTTTTAGGTACCGTTAGAAATACCAATGATAATAAAGAAGTAACTGGTATTACTTATGACACTCATGATGAAATGGTCATCAAAAGTTTTAAAGAAATTTACAATGAAGCAGATCATAAACTAGATATAAAAGATAAAGCAGTATTCATTGAGCATGCTAAGGGACTTTTAAAATTAGGTGAGATTAGTATTATTATCGCAGTTGCTTGTAAACATCGTGATCAAGCATATGTATTATCAAGATATATAATTGAGGAAATAAAGAAAAGATCTCCAATTTGGAAAAAAGAACATTATAAAAATATGGAAAGTGAATGGTTAAAAGGAAATCCTATTGCTAATGAAAAATTTTAAACATTCAGAAATTACCCCAGAGAAAATTTATAATAAAAGAAGATCATTTATAAAGTCTATTGGGTATGGATTGAGTACACTCACTTTAAGTTCGGTTCCTTTAATTGGTGCTAAGGCTAATAATTCAAATGTACCAACTAGTTATAAAGATATAACGACATATAATAACTACTATGAGTTTGGTACAGGTAAAGGTGATCCACACAGAAGAGCAAAAAATTTTACTACAAGACCTTGGAGTATTAAAATTGAAGGTGAAGTTGAAAAATCATTAGAACTTTCAATTGAAGAAATTCTATCTATTAAATCTGAAGAAAGAATTCTAAAACTTAGATGTGTTGAAGGTTGGTCAATGGTAATTCCATGGTTAGGCTTTTCATTAAGTAAATTGCTCAACAAGGTAGAGATTAAACCAACTGCTAAGTTTGTTGAGTTTGAAACAGTTTACAATCCAGAAGAAATGGTTGGCCAAAGATATCCTGTTTTAAATTGGCCCTATATCGAAGGTCTAAGAATTGATGAAGCAATGCACCCACTTACTACTGTTGTAACTGGTTTGTACGGTAAGTCACTACCAAATCAAAATGGTGCACCTTTAAGAATATTTATTCCATGGAAGTATGGTTTTAAAAGTGCGAAATCAATTGTTAAAATCAAATTAACAAAGAATATACCTAATACTGCTTGGAAAAATGCTTCACCAAGAGAATATGGTTTTTACTCAAATGTAAATCCTGAAGTTGATCATCCAAGATGGTCTCAAGCAACTGAAAGAGTAATTGGAGAAAGCATATTAGCTCCAAGAATAAAAACTCAAATGTTTAATGGCTATGGGGATGAAGTAGCAGGTTTGTATGCCGGTATGGATTTAAAAAAATACTTTTAATGTCAAAATATTTAAAGTCAGGTGTTTTTATCTTAAGTATTGCTCCGTTTCTTTTAATTTTCTATAAAATTTTTTTTAACAAATTAGGACCTGAACCAGTTAAAGAAATTACTCACTTTACTGGTGAATGGACATTAATATTCATTTGTCTAACTTTAGCAATGAGCCCACTCAAAAGATTTACAAATTTAAATATTTGGAAAAATATAAGGGGAATGCTAGGTCTTTTTGTTTTTTTTTATGCAACACTTCATTTGCTAACTTATGTTGGTATAGACTATAGATTTGATTGGGATCCAATACTTAATGATGTGGTAAAAAAAAAATATATATATATTGGATTTTCTGCATGGTTATTATTAATACCTTTGGCTCTTACTTCATCAAAAAAAATGATGAAATTATTAAAACAAAATTGGAAAAAATTACATAGATTATTTTATATAATTGCTATTTTTGGGTCTCTCCATTTTATCTGGCTATCAAAAACAATTTTTTTTAAGCCACTGATTTATACTGTGATAATTTTAATTCTTTTGAGTTTTAGGGTAAAATTTAAAGTTTAATTTATCGTAGTATCTTGAGGGATACAAACTTCAGATCTTGTTAGAAATCTTCTTCCAGTCCCATTATCTAGCGAAAACATTCCACCCATACCTTTAATACAATCAATAATTAAATCTGTATTTTTCCATGCTTCATGTTGGGTTTCGCTTATATAAAAAGGGATACCACCAATTTTTCCAACTAAAACATCATCATCACTTACTAAAAATTCTTTAACTGGATAGCACATAGGCGCACTTCCATCACAACAACCACCAGATTGGTGAAAGAGCAATTCTTTACCATGATCTTTTTTAAGATCTTCAATTAATTCTAAAGCTGAGGGTGTTGCTGAAACTTTCATAGTTATATGGCCTGTAATTTAATACAGGCCATTATAATATATCTGTTAAAAGAAGCCTAATTTTTTCTCACTGTACGACACGTGTAAGTTTTTCACCTGTCTATAATGATTAAGCATCATTTTATGTGTTTCTCTCCCAATTC
>Ga0209632_10004214_pt1 | contig 12813 bp, 11 predicted proteins | sample COG_10_FD_184754 | JGI IMG/M metagenome (GOLD analysis project Ga0209632, IMG submission 184754) | Pelagic Microbial community sample from North Sea - COGITO 998_met_10 (SPAdes) (version 2) | ecosystem: Environmental > Aquatic > Marine > Neritic zone/Coastal water | place: Helgoland, sampling...
TGTTTTGAAACAACTTCTGAAGTATTTGTTGCAACTAATTCCATGTTTTTAAGAACAGGAAGTTTAAGTTCAACGGAAGGATTTTTTTTCATTGAAAAAATGGTTTATGATTATTTGCATCTAATTTAGATAAAATTTATATTTATTGAAAATTAACCATTAATCAATTTCAAAGCTTATTAATTATGAGCATAGCAAAAAAACTAATTATTTTTTCTGTAATTCTATTTGTTTCCTGTGGTGAAACACCTAAAAAAGATACAGTCAAGCCACCAGAGACTGAAGGGATTGAAGGTTTTTGGAAAAGAACTGGGATGGTTCAATATGTTAACGGAGTTGCAGTAGACACAATGTTTTATGCAGATGGAGATTTAGATCCACCAGGAAAGGATTTTATTCAAATGAAAGCCTTCCTAAACGGTAATATTTTTTGGATTATGAATAATAAAAATCCTGACTCTCCTTGGAAAGGTTCAATGGGTGGATATGGGAAATATAAAAAAGAAACTGATTCAATTACGGAATTCATGTCTCATGCAACAGGTGACATGGCAGTTTACTTAAAAAATATGAAAGATGAGCAAAATTCATCGACAATCCCTTTCAAATTTGGCTATACTTTAACAGATCAAAATTATATCCAAAAACAACGTACTAACGAAGACGGTATATCTACAGGAGAGTTTTATGAGAAAATGCCAGGTTTGGGAAAATCAAAATTGGATGGTATCTGGAAAAGATCATATGAAATTTCTTACATAAATGGTGTAGCTGTAGATACAACTTCAGTTCCCTCTGACGTTATCCTAGATATCAAAATAATTAAAGATGGCTATTTTTTATTCCATGTTGACAGAACAAAATTAGCAGGTGATGATCCCTCTAAACCACAATTTGGAGGTACAGGGGGCTATGGTGAAGTTGAATACATAAATGGAGATATGTTAGAATATGCCCAGTTTGGTTCAGGCACATGGCTTTTAGATACTTTACCAAGATCTTTTGTCAGCTATGTTGATATTAAATTTTATGATGAAGACACATTTATCCAAGTCACTAAAGACACTCTTAATCAGAGTCTTGCGGGAAGAGGACTCATTTATAAAAGAATAGAATAAAATGAAATACTTTAAATCTTTTTTTATAATAATACTTTCCCTAGCTCTTAATTGTTGTGCTGAAGCGGATGCCCCGGAAAAAAAATCTAAAACAAATGCTTTTGCCGAAATTGATAAAAGAGATAAAAAACTATTTACTAAAGAAGAGAGAATTGAATCTTACAACAAATCACTAAATAAATCTAAATCCTTAAATAAAGCTTTGTCCTCAAATTCTAAATCAGGATATAGTGGTTACGGATCGTCGACTTCTAAAAAAAATAAAACTGAAAATCTGTCTCAAAAAAATAATAAAAAGAAAAATGTGCAAAAAGTTAATATTCAATTTTCAGCATATTCAACAAACTGATTAACCACATAATAATTATACAAATAATGAAAAATAAAATATTTTTAATAGCTATCTCTCTAATAATTTTTTCATGTGGAGAAACTACAAAAAAAGAAGAGGCTAAAAGTGAAAACCCTTTATCCGAAGTTGAGGGCTTTTGGAATAGAATAGGAACTATTCAAGTTGTAAACGGTGTTCCTGTTGACACATTGTTGATTAAAAATTCGGAAAATACTGATTATAGACAAATTAAAGTTTACAAGGATGGTAATATGGTCTGGTTAGATAACGTAAAAAGTGAAACTCCTTGGAAAGGTGGTGGCGGTGGATATGGAAAATTTACTGTAAACTCCGAAAAATCTCTTACAGAGCACATGTCAGCTGGAACAGGCTATATGGCCGGTTGGGTTGATAATTATAAAGATTCATTAAATGTGCCAGCCATGGATGTTACACTTAGTATTGATTACAAAGATGATATATATTCTCAGATGAATGGCCCAAATAGGGATTTCATGGAATACTGGGAGAGAATGCCCATTCTAACCTCAAAAAAATCAAAACTAGATGGTGCTTGGAAAAGAGTTTATGAAATTGCATATATAAATAATACCCCTGTGGACACATTGGCTGTTCCTAGTGATATTATTTTAGATGTTAAAATTATGACAAATGGAAGGTTTGCTTATCAAGTTGATTTAACTGGAAATGCTGAAGTAGACACCCCACAATATGGAGGATTTGGAGGTTATGGTTACTATGATTATGATGATGTAGACCAAACTCTAAAAGAGTACCCTGTGTTTGGATCAGGATCGAATACTACTGATAGAGAAGAGATGCAAAGAACAAATTTTCAAACTCATGAAATAAAATTTTATAATGATGATCTATTTATCCAAATTGATAAATCTAATCAAGGTATGGTTTCATATGAAGGAGCTACAGGAAGAGGAGTTGTATACAGAAGGATTAAATAAAATTAAAAAGCATGCTTAAAAATTACATTCTATTCACATCCATTTTATTAATGTTTGTTTTTTGCGAAAATTCTGAAAACAACAAATCTAATTTAATTAATAAATCAGAAGAGGCATTTGCTAGAATTGATAAAAAAAATATCGATGCATTCACTAAAGAAGACAGAAGGAGAGCTTTCAATAATAGTATAAGTACGATTGAAAAAACAAAAAAATCTCTCAGTAATAATGTAAGTTATAATGGTTATGGTTCAAGTTCAATTTCTAAAAAGACTACACTCGCAAATAATAGTAAAGTTGAGACAAAAAAACAACGAAAGAAAAAAAGTGCTTATTCTGCTCCTAATGCGTTAAATTCTCAAGTATTTTCAGCATATTCAACAAATTAGATATAGTATTTATATTTAAGCAACTTTTTTAACAATTACAAGAGTTACGTCATCTTCAGGTATTCCTCCTTTTAGCCATTCATTAAGGTCCTCAAAAAACACATTCTTAATTTCTTCAGGACTTTTCATGCAATTTTCCTCAATTAAACTTTTGATTCTAGGGTAATCAAACATTTCGTCATTTTCGTTAGCAGCTTCAGCAAGACCATCAGACATCATTACTAAAACATCCCCTTTACTGAACTCAAGAGTATTTATAGCGAATTTTTCATTCTTCAGGCCCCCCAAGGGCAGACCCTCTATCATAATTTCCTCACATTTATTTGTTAGAGATTTATAGATATAAACTGGAGGCATTGCTGCTGATGTAAGATCAATATCATCTGAAATAGTACTGATCTTTGCTATATTCAAACTCATCCTTAGTCTCCCTAGATTAATTTTCTTTACAATGCTATTCAATTTCTCTAGAATTTGATTTATTGGCATGAATGGGATTCCATTTAATGCAGATTTTATAATAGAAACCATCATTCCAGCTGCTATTCCATGACCAGTTGCATCTCCACAAATAACATAGACTGTTTTATCATCTTCCTCAAAAAAGTCATAATAATCACCACCTACTTCAGTAGAAGTAATTAAACCAGCTGAAACATCAAATCCCTTGAGTTTAGGAAAAACTTTAGGCAGCATACTTTCTTGTATTTTTTTAGCCTCTTCAAGGTCTTTTTCACGTCTTTCATTTTCAGCTTTTCCCAAAGATTTTTTAGTTTGATATTTTCCAAAAAACCATATTAGTACTGAACCAAAGATTAAATAAAAAAAGTAAGCAATATATGCTCTATACCAAGGTGAATTAATCGTAAAATCAAACTGAATGACTTCGCTCTCAATAAGATTAGTGTCTAGTGCCTGAAGTTCGAAAGTATAATTCCCTTCAAACAAGTTTGTAAAGCTACTTTCTGTTATTTTTGACCATGAACTCCAATCATCATCTAATCCAACCAAACGATATCTAAAAAGATTTTCTTCAACTTTCTCAAGTGAAGGAAAACTGAAATTAATTTTAACATTTCTAGAGTTGGAATAAGAAAATTCTTTTTTGTTTAAAGGCGCATATTCACCATTAAATAAAATAGAATTAATTAGAGGTTCAATCTCCATTTTTTGTTCATTAAAATATTTTTCTGGCAAGAAGCTAATTAGTCTAGAATCCTTTGAACCAAGCCAAATTAGATCTTGTCCATTAAATTGATCTGATAGTATGGATCCTGAAAGTTCATTAACATTAATACTAGCTAAAGGGTAATCATTAATGATTCTATAATTCCCTCCTTCTTGGAAGTTAACTTCTAATAAGCCTGAAGCACTCAAAAACCAATTATTATTAGTAAGCGGACTAATTGAGGTAAACTGTTTTCTACCCATAAGAATAATATATCGGGAAATTTCATCAAAATTGAGCAAGTTTTTTTCAAAAATTCTCAATAAGTTTTCTTCTGTTTCTTCAAGTTCAGACTTACTGTTAAAGGTGTAAAGATTTAACTCATCGTCAAATATTAAGTGTCCAATCGAAGTTTTAAAAATGTTTAAATCGTGAGGTATGAAGTAATCTTCTTCAATTTCAGAATTGAATAATGCCTCCCTTGGAAACTCAATACTTTTAAAAATTCTATCATTTTCTGGAGTCAACAATCTTGAAAAATAAATATTTCCGCGTGTATCGTAAGTACCAAGAAAAGAACCTTCACCATTTATACTCTCTACAAATAATTTTCCTTTTTCAATCTCTCTAATACCAAGGACTCCAATTTGATTTCTGATTTTCGTACTCTTAATTTTTTTAAAGCTTCCGTTGTTAAGTTTCTTGTAAAAAACGACACCATCCATTGGGTGTGCCAATATCAATAGATTTTTATTTAATAGGCTTTGAGTGGGAGATTCAAATAAACGATCATTAGACAAAACTTGTTTTTTGTTTCCATTAATCTCAATGAGATTGAGATTATTAGAAGAGATAATTTTACCATTAAATGAAATGAAGTCTTTAGGAATATCATTAATTTCAAGATCAATCACTTCATTGTTTAATTTAGGATCCTGATTTACACGAATCTTAAACACATCTTCAGTGGTACTAAAATAAAGCCCGTCATCAAATTTTTTTATTGTTTGAACCAAGCCTTTAACACCAGTAGATTGATCAAAGCTTGTAATTGAATTACTTAATTTTACTTTAGATGCAGACAGGAGGCTAGTAACAAAAATATCATCATTTTTATCCACAAAAATAGATGTTATTGTATTTGACAATAGTCCGTCTGATTGATCAATTAAATCAACAATCTCAAGTTGTTCATTTAAAATTAAAACCCCCCCTTCAAATGATATTAAAGGAATTTGACCATTTGATAATTTATTAAGTTCAGAAAGACTATATATATTTTTTTTCTTAATCCAATTATCAAGTTTATTATTTTTAATTTTTTCGATTAATCCTTTTTCTTTTAAAAGATAAGCTCCCAGCGTACCACTAAAAATTGCGATATGGCCGTCTTTTAAATGCACCATAGATTGAATTTTATGATCTGAAAAAATCTCTGAATTTTGAACAAAAACAAAAACATTATTTTTTAATTCAAAAAGGCCTATTCCCCAAATTCTAGTAAAAATTCTATCATTTACTTTTATTAAAGTTTGAATTGTTCCATAAGAATCAACTCCCTGAGAACGTTCTGTGATTTCCCAAATTTTATCAAAAGAACTTCCATCCCATTTAAAAATTAAATCACGTGAATATAAATAAATACTATTTTCTTTGCTTACTCCCCCCCAAAATACTTGGTTTAAGCTGTTTATTGAGTCTGGAAGTTTCTCCATCAAAGAATTATAAGTAGTCTTGCCAAAAACATCATTTTCAATCTTTCCAAAAAACCCATTTCCTGCAGCATAAATTACATTATCATTATCTTGAAGAAGGGTTCTTGTATAAGATGTTCTTATTTGATTCTCAATTTCTCCATTAATTTCTATATTATTTATGTTATTACCATCATACTCTAAAATACCACTATATGTTCCAAAATAAACTTTTTTGGATTTATTTGATCTAATTACTGACCATACAGATTCAGGTCTACTTAGAAATTTATTGTCATAATTTTCAATAATTGAATTACCTAATTTTGAGGAATTTAAAGAAGTTTCCTCTTGAGCATTTATAAGATAAGTGAAAAAACAAAGGATTATTAAGTATTTATTTTTATTCATCTAGAATTAATTCATGGTTAATAACAATCTAATTTATAACTATTTCAAAAAATTCACAAACAAAAGAACTTATTGAGCAAAACTATAACTTTTGTTAAAAGAAAAACCCTCCAATTGGAGGGTTTTAACATAGAATTTAAAAGTAAAATTATACTTTCCTTACGTTTAAAGCACTAAGTCCTTTTTCTGTAGATTCTGTATCATAAGTAACTTTATCTCCTTCAGATATATCATCCTCTAAGTTGTTAATATGTACAAAAACATCTTTTTCTCCTGAGTCAGGAGTTATAAAACCAAAGCCTTTGTTTTGATTAAAAAATTTAACTGTTCCGTTATTCATTATAAATTGTTTTTTAAATATAAGCAACAAAGGTAGGTTAACTTAATTTATAAATTAACATTCTTATCTAAGATATTTTTTTTTTAAATGTTAACTATAATATAAGCTTGGTAATCAATCGGTTAGGTTTTTTAAATATGGGGATATTAAATGGCTTAAGTTATCACACAAACAGACGCAAGTCATCACTTTCTTCATTAATATCTTGTTTCATTCTTGGTAAAGTGTATTGTAGAACTTACTTAAGAAGCGTATGGATTATAACACCATATATTCTACAATAATATATAAAATTCAATATAATTAGCGCTTTACAAGCCATTTGTACACCAATATGTACACCACTATGTCAATTATTATACAATTAAAGGAATATTAGAGTTTGTTATTGACTAATGAAGTGTACAATAAAAAATCTACAATATCTCTACTCCGTGTTTTTCTTCCTGAACTTAATGAAGAGGATGTGCCGATGATTTAGGCTATATATCATCATATCAGCTTTAGTCTCAAAAGAAAAGTGGATTTAATTTTGGTTAAGAATCTTATTTGAATGTTTTAAGTTGGAATTTAGTAGCTTGGAAATACTTTTGATTAGTTCAGAGAGCTGTTGTTTATACTTTTATCTAATAACAATTAAAAATTTAAAAAATGAGAGTACTATATTTAGTTGCATTTTTAATGGCTATTAAAGTTTCTGCACAAGATCAAAAATTTAATGCTGATAAGTTCAATGGGACAATTGAAAATCAAATAGTCTTGTTAGACTTAAATGAAAGCCAAAAAATTCAATTCAAAGAATTAAATGATAAGTATCTAATAAAACTAGAATTGATTAAAAATAGTGGTAAGGCAAAATTTGAAAAGTTTCAAGACTTAAAAAAAGTAAGGGAAGAAAAAGACAATCAATTAAAGTTTTTATTAGATAAAAAGCAATTTAAAATATACAAAGAGTCTCAAAAAAAGAATAATAGTATAATACGCGAAGAGTTCAGAAAACGATTCGCTAAAATCGAATAATTTCTACCTTTAGTCTATCATTTTAATGTGAGAAAACTAAAATTTTGTTTTTTGTTTTCATTTGGTTTGACTCATATAATGGTAGACTAATATTTAATATGTCTATAGCTAAAAGAGAAAAATTATCGGTAGTTTATGTGTCTATTTTTATAGCGCTACTTTTTCATTTCCCAATAATGCTTTCGGTATTTGGGAAAACTGATTTTTACAAAGGTCTCTTCTTGGATTTCATCCTAATTGAATTAATTTATCAATTTCTTTACCAGATTTTATTTTCGTGTTTAATTGGCTTTATAGCCTTACGAAGAGTTCAAAAAGTCTTTTCATACAATTTGTTTAACATAAAGATGATTTTGATATTCATACTGTTTACTATTGTTTTTTGGTTTATTGGCATAAAATTTCAAGAATTAATATTTAATAATATATCAACCCAAGATGTTTTTTATAGAAGGAGCTTAATAAGATCTATAATAACTTCTGCTTTAATGTTTTTAACAATAAAAATATTGCAGCTTAACAAACAAAATAATTTCAGGGAATTAGAAAATGAAAAATTAAAATCATCCTTCTTAAATTCAAAATTAGAAAATCTTAAAGCTCAAATTAACCCTCATTTTCTCTTTAATTCATTTGCAAATCTATCCGCATTGATAAATCAAAATCAGCAAAAGGCTACAAAATATCTTTCAAATTTATCTGATGTTTTTCGCTACTCGCTTATAAATACTGACATTCAAATTATTGATTTAGTTGATGAACTTGCTCTACTAGATTCTTATATAGAGTTATACAAGATCAGAATGCAGGGTGGTTTGTCGTTTCATATAGATGTGCCTGATGCCAAAAAAAAGATATTACATATGTCGTTTCAGCCTCTGATAGAAAATGTTATAAAGCATAATGTGATATCCCAAGAGAGACCTCTATGTATATCTTTGATAAAAAAAGGTAACTCACTCATTTTTAAAAACGATTTAAACATCAAAAATAAGGTTGTAAATTCAAATGGGATTGGACTTACTAATCTAAATGAGCGTTACAAAATATTAGTTGGTAAAGAGATTAATATTCAAAAAAGTGAAAAATACTTTAGTGTAGAATTGCCACTAATTTAAAGTAATCTATAATGAATGTAGTAATTATTGAAGATGAACCTTTAATATCTGAGAATCTTAAATCGATTCTTACTGAGATAGACGATTCAATTTCTGTATTAAAAACAATATCAAGTGTTAAAGAATCAGTTGCTTGGCTGAAAGAAAATCAATCGAAGTGTGATTTTTTAATGGTGGACATTCATTTAGCCGACGGATACGCTTTTGAGATTTTCAAAGAAGTAGAATCCAATACCCCAATTATATTTATAACATCCTATGACAAATACGCTTTAGAAGCATTTAGTGTTCAGGGTGTAGATTATATTTTAAAGCCTTTTGATAAAATAAAAATTAAGAAATCATTAGACAAGTTTAAAAGTTTAACTAAAACAAGTTCAAATACTCTGGATTATGAAAGTTTTTTAAAAATTTTAAATTCAAAAACAAGCTCTGAGGGTAGAAAATCATTTTTGGTTTATTATCAAGAAAAACTTATCCCATTAGCAGTTAATAGTATTTCCTTTTTTTACAAAAAAAATCAGATTACTTATGCTACTAAAACTAACAATAAAACTTATGTAATTGATCACACATTAGATGAAATACAGGGTGAATTATCCTCAGTAGATTTTTATAGAGCCAATAGGCAATTTATTATTCAAAGGAGTGCAATAGAGAATATTACTTTCTATTTTAATGGTCGATTAATTGTTAATATTCTTCCTAAGCCAGATGACAAAATTATAGTCAGTAAGGCTAAGGCAACTGAATTTAAAAAATGGTTAGCAATATAAAACTTAGCAATAAATTTAAAGTTTACTGGTTAACACCCTAAAATGTATAACTCAAATTACATTTTATCAGCTTTAAGAATATTTAATTAATCTGGCTTCTTATTCTTAAGATTTTTACACTTCTAAATTTAAGAATGTGAAAATAAAAATTTTAGGTTTAATTTCAATTACGTTTATCTGTTGCTCTATAAACAAAAGTTATGCAACTCCCAATAAGAAAGATCAAGATTCACTGCTTTTAACGAATAAATTTCAGAACAATCCAATTACAATTAGTGGTTTAATAAAAGACAAGGAAAGTGGTGAATCTTTGCCCTACGCCAATGTTATCGTAAAAAACACCAATATTGGCACAACAACAAATGAAGATGGGTTCTTTACTTTGTTTAATGTGCCATCGAAAACTTCAACAATACAGGTGCAATTTATGGGTTACAAAACCGAGTTTTTGATACTCACGACAGAAATAGCAAGTGATAAAATAATAATACTAATGACACCTGATTCTAACCAACTCGAAGAAGTAGTAATAAGTTTAGATTCTGGAGGAGAAATTATGAAAATGAATAAAAACGTAAGTCAGATATCTTTATCGCCAAAAAAATTAGCCACTATACCAAACTTAGGAGAAAAAGATATTTTTAGGGCTTTACAATTACTCCCTGGTGTAAGTGGGACAAACGAATCATCATCAGGTCTTTATATTCGTGGTGGTACACCAGATCAAAACTTAGTTCTTTTAGATGGTTTCACGGTATATCACGTTGATCATTTTTATGGTTTTTTCAGTGCCTTTAATAGTGATGTTATTAAGGATATTCAGCTGTTTAAAGGAGGCTTTCCTGCTGAGTACGGTGGAAGAATTTCAAGTGTTATGGATTTAACCGGTAAAACAGGCAACAGTAATAATTTTAGTTTATCAGCTGGTTTAAGCTTGTTGAGTGCTAATGCAACTGTTGAGATTCCTGTCGGTAAGAAAGCGAATCTTTTGATATCGGGTAGAAGGTCTTACACCGATATTCTTAAAAGTGGATTATATAATAGTATTTTTGACTTGTATAATGATTCTGGCCCTACTAGTGACAGTAATTTACCTTTGCAAGCCAGGGTTCTTCAAAATCAACTACAACCTTCATTTTACTTTTATGACTTAAATGCAAAATTCAGTTATAAGCCTACCGATAAAGATATTATTTCAGTTTCATTATATAATGGTGAAGATAATCTTGATAGTTCAAGGGAGAATCAAAATATTATAGGCTCTGGAACAGATCAAGAGAGAACAATAAATGCTGATATTGAAGATTTATTGAATTGGGGAAACTTAGGCTCGAGTGTTAGATGGGCAAGACAATGGAGTGATAAATTTTACACAAATGTTGTGGGCGCTTACTCTAATTACTTTAGTCAGAGAAAAAGAATAAATGACATAACTGTTCAATTAGCAGACTCAACAATTACAAATAAAATTGGATTAATAGAAGATAATGATCTTAAAGATTATACCCTTAGAATCCACAATGAGTATAAAATTAACTCAAAGCATAGCTTAGAATTTGGAGCACAATTAACCAAGAATGAAGTTGACTACAACTATAGCATTAATGATACCACAACAGTAATAGCTCAAAAAGATAAAGGCTTGCTAAGTACACTTTATTTTCAGGATAAATGGAATCCAACAGAAAGATTAAGTTTAAATGGTGGAATCCGTGCAACTCATTTTGATCTCAAGGATGAAATCTTTTATGAACCTCGTTTATCAATATCCTATCAATTAAATGATCAGATTAAACTTAAAGGTGCTTGGGGGAAATATTATCAATTTGTAAATAGAATTGTTAGAGAAGATGTTTCTCAAGGCAGTAGGGACTTTTGGCTTTTGGCCAATGGAAATAATAGTCCAATTAGTTTCTCACAGCATTTAATTTTAGGCACAAGTTATGAGATTGATGACTGGTTGTTTGATGTAGAGTTTTTTGAAAAAGAAATGACAGGACTAACAGAATTTTCGCTTCGTTTTCAATCTGCCTTAGGTGCAGATCCTAACGATCAATTATTCTTTGAAGGGACTGGTATATCTAGAGGTATTGACTTTTTAATTCAGAAGAAAATAGGTAAATATTCAGGATGGTTAGGTTATACCTTAAGCGAGGTCGTCCATTCATTCCAAGATTTAACTAATAATCCTTTCTACGCATTAAACGATCAGCGACACGAATTTAAAATTGTAAATGCACTCAAGGCAGGTCGCTGGGATTTAGGTGCAACTTGGATTTACGGGAGTGGAAAACCTTATACAGCACCTAAAGGGATTTATACTATCAAACTTTTGGATGGGTCAGAGACAGAGTATGTAAACGTTGGCGAAAAGAATGGGCCTAGGCTAGCACCATACCATAGATTAGACTTAAGCGCCACTTATAACTTTAATCTGGGTTCTGGAAAAGGCAATATGGGCTTATCATTATTCAATTTATATAACAGATCCAATACTTGGTATAAAGAATTTGAAATAATAGGTGGTGAGATGATAGAAACAAACGTCAATTATTTAGGATTTACACCCAGCTTATTTTTTAACGTATCATTTTAAAATAAATAACTATGAAAACTTTAAATAAAATTATACCAGTATTATTTTTAGTCATTATTTCATCTTGTGAAGATGTTCCAGATTTTGACCAAGGGGAAAGCGAACCAGTTGTAGAAGCTTTTATTTATGAAGGTGAGTCAGTTGATGATATTTATTTGAAAAAAACAGTCCCGTTCAATAGTGGAAGCGATATTGAACCAGAGCCTATAAACGATGCAATTATAACTATTTCTAACAATGGACAAGATTTTGTTCTCTCACAAGTAAAAAATGAACCAGGAAGATATTTTTATGATGGAGCCGATTTATCTATAAATATTGGTGATAGCTATCAGCTAGCTTTCGAATATGAGGATAGAATAATTTCTTCAATAACTACAATACCGAATAAGCCAGATGGTGTTTTAATTTCATCAAGTTTAATTGAAATCCCTGAAATAAATTCTTTGCAAGATTTGAGGGGGTTTAGAGAATCTTTTCAAAAAACTATTGATGTAAGTTGGAATAATGGAGATGGTAGCTACTTCTATTTAGTTATTGAGAATATCGAAGATCGTCCTTCTTCGATAGACCCAACAGATATTTTTGGTGATATAGGCTTAAATTTTGAATTTACAAGTGAGCCTACTCAAGAAGGGCTTTTCCAGCTAAGACCTATGATACATTATTCACAATACGGTAGGCATAAGGTTACAATTTATAAAGTCAATGAAGAATATGCCTTGCTCTATGAAACATCAGAACAAGATTCAAGAGATTTAAATGAACCATATACTAACATTAACAATGGGTTAGGAATTTTTTCGGGATTTGCAAGTCAAGAATTCTACTTTAGTGTGATTGGTAGAAGTTATAATTAATCTCTACTCCGT
>Ga0209632_10004215_pt1 | contig 12807 bp, 6 predicted proteins | sample COG_10_FD_184754 | JGI IMG/M metagenome (GOLD analysis project Ga0209632, IMG submission 184754) | Pelagic Microbial community sample from North Sea - COGITO 998_met_10 (SPAdes) (version 2) | ecosystem: Environmental > Aquatic > Marine > Neritic zone/Coastal water | place: Helgoland, sampling...
TACCATTCAAAAGTATCTCCGTTTGATGCAGAAAGCGTTACCTGTCCGCCACCACAGAATTCTGTTGCACCGCTTGTGCTAATTATTGCAGAATCCACATCCAGAACGGTAATTGTAATTGGGTCAGACTCTCCAGAACAACCGAATTGATTGATAACAAAAACACTGTAGGTACCCGATTCGGTTACGGTGATTTCCTGAGTTGATTCACCATTCGGATTCCACAGGTACGTTCCTGCTTCACTTGATGTTAATGTGATAGAATTTCCCTCACAGAAAGTAGTAGGTCCAGAAGGAATGATTTCAACATCTACTATTTCACCGTCAACGTTTACCTCTGCTGTACACGTAGAAGTGTTTCCGTTTACGTCTGTTACAGTAAGCGTAACTAGATTTTCGCCAACATCTTCACATCCAAAATCTACCTGAGAAAGTTCTAGGCTAGTAATGCCACAATTATCAAATGACCCATTATCCATTTCTGAAGGATTGACAAAAGCCGTTCCTTGAGATGAAAGTTGGACCTGAACATCTTGACATACCGCTGTTGGGTCGATGTTGTCTTCTACTGTTACTGTTGAGGTACAGGTAGAAGTATTTCCATTTACATCCGTTACTGTTAACGTAACTGTGTTGGCTCCAACTGCTGAACAATCAAAGTCTGATACATCTACTGAAAGACCATCAACGCCACAGTTGTCTGAAGAACCATTGTTAATCTCTCCAGCTGTGATTGAAGCAGTTCCTTGTGCATCCAACTGAACAGTGATGTCAGCACAAACAGCTGTTGGATCAATGTTGTCTTCTACAGTTACTGTTGCATCACATGTAGATACGTTTCCACTGTTATCTGTTCCAGTAAGTGTTACTGTATTCGGTCCTACGTTCGTACAGTCAAATGCGCTTGGATCAACAGAAAGAGAAGCAATTCCGCAAGCTGCGTTACTTCCTCCATCAACATCGCCCGAAGTAATCGAAACTGTTCCGTTAGCGTCCAATTGAACTGTGATGTCCTGGCAAGAAACTGTAGGTGTTATATTGTTCTCAACCGTCACTGTTGCATCACAGGTAGATACGTTTCCGTTTACATCTGTTACTGTTAATGTTACCGTGTTGACTCCTTCATCATCACAATCAAAACTTGTAGTTGAAGCTGAGATGTTATCGATTCCGCAATTATCTGAAGAGCCTCCATCAATCTCAGAAGCAGTAATACTCGCTACTCCTTGTGCATCTAACTGAACTGTGATGTCAGCACAAACAGCTGTTGGATCAATGTTGTCTTCTACCGTTACTGTTGAGGTACAAGTAGAAGTGTTTCCATTTACATCTGTTACAGTCAATGTAACCGTGTTGGCTCCAACTGCTGAGCAATCGAAGTCTGATACATCTACTGAAAGACCATCAACTCCGCAGTTATCTGAAGAACCATTGTTAATCTCAGCAGCAGTGATTGAAGCGTTTCCATTGGCATCCAACTGAACAGTGATATCAGCACAAACAGCTGTTGGATCAATGTTGTCTTCTACCGTTACTGTTGAGGTACAAGTAGAAGTGTTTCCGTTTACGTCTGTTACTGTCAATGTAACGGTGTTGGCTCCAACTGCTGAACAATCGAAGTCGGATACATCTACTGAAAGACCATCAACTCCACAGTTGTCTGAAGAACCATTGTTAATCTCTCCAGCTGTGATTGAAGCGTTTCCATTGGCATCTAACTGAACAGTGATGTCAGCACAAACTGCTGTTGGATTCTGACCATCTGTTACAACGACATCTTGCGTAAAAGTGGCTGTGTTGCCATTGGCATCCGTTGCTGTCCAAGTAACTGTTGTTGTGCCTACTGAGTAAGGCCCAGCGTTGTCAACTGCTGTTGTTGGAACACCACAGTTATCAGTACCTGTTGCTGTTCCGATAGAGGCTGTTGAGGTACAAAGACCTGCATCAGTTGTGATGTTGGCGGTTGATGGACACGTTACTGTTGGATTCTCTCCATCTGTTACAACGACATCTTGCGTACAAGTGGCTGTGTTGCCATTGGCATCCGTTGCTGTCCAAGTAACTGTTGTTGTGCCTACTGAGTAAGGTCCTGAGTTACTTACCAATGTTGAAGTAATGCCGCAGTTGTCTGAGGAAGTAGCTGTTCCGATTGAAGCACTTGATGTACAAAGACCTGCATCAGTTGTGATGTTAGCTGTTGATGGACACGTTACTGTTGGGTCTTCTGGGTCAACCTGATCTACCGTTCCTGAAGCGCTATCCGTACAACCATTTGCATCTGTAACAACAACATTATAAGTGCCAACTCCAAGTCCACTAATATTAGCTGTTGTTTGTCCACCTGGGCTCCAAACGTATCCGAACCCAGCAGTTCCGCCAGATATTGATGTGGAGACTGCTCCTTCCGTTCCTCCAGAGCAAATTACATCAGCATCAACGCTTGCAGTAATTGTTGGTTCAGGGAAAACAGTTGCAGTTGAAGTAGCCGTTGCTGTACATCCTGTAGCAGTAAAAATCACATTGTGTGTTACTGTAAATACTCCATCAGCAGCGTAAGTATGCGTTGGGTTTTCTTGTGTTGATGAGTTTCCATCACCAAAAGTCCAAGAATGAGACACCGTTGCGCCTGTAGCACCAGTGTTAGTGAAGGCAAATGAATTTACATCTAAACACTGGCTCTGATCATTGGTCGTGAAATCAGGACGAATTACAGTTATCGTTTCAGAAGACATCTGTGTTTGACCGCCACAAGCGTCAGCTGCCGTATAAGTATAGGTTGTAGTTGTTGTAGGCGAAACGGAAACATTTGCTCCTGCTGGCGCTCCATTATTCCAAGAGCCAGAATACGGAGCTATACTACCGCTAGTATTGGCATTAAGGTTTGCCGATTGCCCAAGACAAATGGTTGCTTCTCCAGAAGTGCTTAAAGCAAGTTCAATGTCATTATTTATGACGTTAATAGTTGCAAAGCCTGGCGCCAGACAATCGCATGTATGTATAAAGTAAGATTACTAAGTGTCATTCTTTTGATTTCTCTACAAGGAGTTGCCCAAGAGAATAAAGAAGCGGAAACAGACACTTCCAAGCGAAAGGTTGATGTTGTCTTCAGCATTGGAGGGGGAATTGTCCGTTACATGGGCGATGTACAGGATGCATCTAAAAAGGTTAATGTTAACCTAATGGGAAATCGACCTGCGCTTGACGTAAATGTTGGGCTTTCACTATCCCGCTCATTCACCCTAAACCTAAACGGTGTTTACGGAAAAATAAGCGGGAACGAGAACTCGTTTAAGCAACATAGAAACTTTGAATCTGAAATGGTTCTAGCGGGTGTAAATGTGGAATACAACTTTGCTGGTGCATGGAAAAAGCGCACGCCTGTTCTCAGTCCATTTATTACAGCTGGCGCATACTACGGCAACTACTTCAACATTAATACAGATGTTTTAAACGCAAACGGAGGAGAATACTTCTACTGGTCTGATGGAAAAATAAGAGAACTGGAAGAAAATGAGGTAAACAGAGACCTCAACCTCCCTCCTGTTTCACGCGATTATGAATATGAAACAGCTCTGGTAAACAAACCTGTTCATTCGTTTGCTGCAAGTGCTGGGTTTGGTCTAGACTTGCACATAAGCAGAGCCTTTTCATTTCGTTTAATGAGTCGTTATTTCTTCTCCGTAAGCGATAAAATTGATGGTCATTTTACGGGTGATGCTGAAGGCATGGGCGATGGTTTTTTCATCAACCAACTTTCTCTTGTTGTAAATACAATGGCGTTCAGCAAGAAAAGAAGAGAAGAAGAAACAGACTACAAATACCTCTTTGACCCTGCACAGCTTGTAGTTGTTGAGAATGAAGACACTGATGGTGATGGGGTAAAGGATGTGGTGGATTTATGTGCTGCAACTCCAGCTGCTGTAAAGGTAGATTTGAATGGATGTCCTATCGACTCTGATGTTGACGGAATTCCAGACTATCGGGATAAACAGAAAAACTCAGTTTTGGGAACTATCGTTGACCGAAATGGTGTTGCTGTTGAATATAAAGTCTTAGCAGAGTTTTGGAAAGATACGCTTGGCGTAAACAGAATTAGATGGAAGAAAGAATATGTGACGGGAGAGCCGATACCAAACGAAGGTTATACGGTTAACATAAAAACTTTTAAGACGGGTTCAGAAAGACTCCTTAATCCATTGGTTGGAGGTATTCAAGAGCTTAGAAAAAAGGTAATAAATGACTCCCTTATCCTTTACACGCTTGGGGTTTATGATCATTTTGAAGAAGCTGAACTTCGAAGCCAAGAGTTGTACCAAATCGGAGAAAAACAGTCTTATGGCGTTCTTGAATCTCAGTCTGCTAGGGTTGCAGAAGAACTACACGAACTAATCAACAACCTTGACCCTGCTCTTAGGAATCAGGAATATGCGATAAGAAAAAATCTCGATGAGATTAAAGGAAGTAAAGCATACAAGAACGTGACTCTGGGATATAAGATAGGTAGACTAGAACGGCTGTTGGATAATGATGTACCGGAGTATCTTCTAGTGAAGGATTTCCTAAATGGAACATCTCCCTTTGTCTATGATTCAATCGTGAACAAAGGTTACAACGAAGTAAAAAGCAATTTGGACAACTATCCAATTGAATCTAAACCAGAGTATTTCGCTGTTGAACCTAATATGGAACAAGCTTTACAGGAAACGATTGAAGCATTTGCTCCTGACACCACGAGAATCAAATCGAAGGATTCAGCCCCATTAGCTACAGCTGAAGAGGATAAAACAGAGATTATAAGACCGAAGCCAGCTGCTAATCAAACAATTACAAAGACAAACACTTCTACCGACTCGAAAAGAGAAGATAGGATAGCTATGGCTCCAGTTAAACCTATATTCAAAGGTGGTGGCCTTGATGGTGACGGTTTTATAACAGCAACCGAAATTGAAAGAACCCTTGAAGACATTCTGGAGGGGCAATCAGAAGTTACTGTTTCACAGTTTAACGAAATGGTTCAGTATTACACATATTTCACTGCCAATGCCGACCCAATTGATTTTGGAGGGACCGAGGTAGTAATTGTTGATGGGGTTCTAACCATTTTAAAGAAAGAAGGAGAAGATATTCCGGAGGAATCGAGGAGAATTTTGGCAAAAAAATACAAAGAGGCGGATTTTAACTCCGATGGAGACTTGACGCCAGATGAAGTTCAAAAAATGATAAACATGTTCATGGAAGGAGACAAAACCTATTCTGCAGAACGTATTTATGAATTGATTGACCTGTACTTTGACTAAGTACGGTTAATCAACCTTTATAATGCGCCCTTCTAAAGGATAAAGCACGTTGATGTCTTGAACAGAATGTGTGCTAAAAACCACGTTTAAAGGAATTTCTTCCAGTTTAATTTCGCGTTCCGAGAAATTCATGAGCACTAGGAATTTATCCCCCTCCAATTCACGATAGAACGCAAACACTTTTCCATTGATCAAGTCTTCATAAACGGTAAGTGTTCCTTGCTGCAAAGCTTGATTTTCGTTTCTGAATTTGATAATACGCTTGTAGAAATTCATTAACGATTCTTCATCACGCTCTTGAACCGATGCGGCCTTAGCTTCATAGTTTTCAGATACGGGTAACCAAGGATTTCCAGAAGAAAATCCAGCATTGGCAGTTGTATCCCAAAGCATGGGTGTTCGGCACTCATCTCGGTTAAGAGATTGTCCCGTCCAATTCACCATAAACTGTGGAATTGCTTTGTACCGTTGCGCCAAAGGATCCAGACCCGTCTTCAGCGGTAAGAGCGGTTTTTCAATACCTAGTTCTTCGCCATTGTATGTAAACGGAATTCCTCTTACCGAGAATTGAAATAATGCCAACAATTTTGCCTTACGAATATCATTTCCCAAAGGCGTAATGCTGCGTCTTCTATCATGATTACTGAATACGTAAGTTGGAATAAATGGGCTGGGGAAATTGTGCTCAAACTCTTCCACCATCTTTCGCCATTTGTTTGCTTTAAATGGCGTAGAAAGTGTTTGAAAAAGAAAGATGGTGTGAAGACCATTCTTGCCATCGTAAGTGCAGAACTTCTTGGTCGTCTCCACATCACCAAACACCTCTCCAACAACAAATCTGCTAGGGTTCTGAAATGAATCTACAAGAGATCGTAATTCCGTAGCAAACTCAAAACTCTCCTCTTGATTTACGTTGTATTTCATTTTCTGAAAGAAGCCATCAGGCGATTCCTCAGATGGCACTATCTTCAAACTACCAGGGTTGTTGTGGAACGAAGTGTCCTCGTATATGGAGTTAAAAATGTCTAGTCTAAAGCCGTCCACTCCTTTGCTGAGCCAATGTCTAGCTACATCTAGCATGGCATTTTTCACCTCCGGATTACTATAATTCAAATCCGGCTGAAAGTCTAAAAACGAAGCCCAATAGAATTGCTTGCGACCTTCATGCCAATGCCAACCACTCCCTCCTATTGTTGCTTTCCAGTTATTAGGCGGTTTCTGCCCCTTGTTGCCTTTTCCGTCTTTCCAGACATACCAATCTGCTTTGGGGTTGTCTCTATTTGATGACGATTCCTTAAACCAATCGTGTTCGTCTGATGTATGATTCATCACCAAATCAAAGACAATTCTCATGTCTCTTGCATGAACTTCTTCAATCAGTCTCATACATGTTTCCATATCACCATATTCTGGCGCAATGGCGGTATAATCACTTATGTCGTAACCAAAATCTCGCTGTGGACTTGCAAAAAATGGCGATATCCAAATCGATTCAAAACCTAGAGCCTTTATGTAGTCTAGCTTCTGAATTATCCCATTCAAATCGCCTAATCCATCGCCATCAGTATCATAAAACGAGCGTGGATAAATCTGATAAACAGTAGTTGATTTCCACCAATCTTGATGAGACGTTTGAGCATGAACAACAGTGCTCAAGAAAAGTATAATGGAAAGAAGAGGAAAGATTATCAGCCGTAACATCAGGTCGAAATTACGCTACCTAAATTGCAATTCAGCTATCGGGAGTTACAGTAATATGCAAGCTCAAGAAGCTTATCTCCTCATCAACGGGGTCAATATTATATTCCAGTTTACTGCCGCTTCTTTTGTAAATGTCCAGCAGACCAAGTCCTGCCCCTCCTTTTGCAGAGTAGGTTGACTCTCCCAATTTATTACTGTAAATCTCCCTCATATCGTTATGATCCATTGCATTTATTTCAGCAATTTTCTTCTTTAAGGAAGGAACTTTTGAGTTCAGAATCTTATTTCCAGTGATGATGAAAATATCATCTTTATGTCTACCCATCAATAGCAAACTAGCCACATCTTTATCCTTTGAGGTATCTACATCAGCATGATTTACAATGTTCTGTAAACACTCTACCAGTATGTTAAAAACACGTTTTCTGAGTTTCTTCTCTTCACCACTTTGAAGCAACTTCATTTCTGTAATGGAAAGAAGCTGCTGAACCGCAGCATCCGTGATATGATCACGATAAGCTAAGAGCAACTCATTTTCCGACATCATTCGGTCGATGTCAAAATATTGGTCAACGTAACTCAATTAGGTAGGGGTTTAGTTGAGGACAATTCGGCTTTGTTGCAGGGAATACGGCATTTTTAAAAAAAAGTTCCTGTATAATTCGATTTAGCTAGCGTTTGGTTAATGGATACTTTTGCGGAATGAAAGTCAGCGGACTTACGGAGCAGATGTCATCTTTATTGACTGATGGAAAAGCACTTCCCATTATGGAGGAGTTCTACACTATTCAGGGCGAAGGATTTCATACAGGAAAAGCAGCATATTTTGTACGCATTGGCGGCTGCGATGTGGGTTGTCATTGGTGCGATGTAAAGGAAAGTTGGGATGCATCTATTCATCCACTTATTGAAATTGACCAAGTTGTGGCAAACGCGGATGAACAGCCATCTAAAGTTGTTGTAGTGACTGGAGGAGAACCACTCATTTTCAACCTATCTAAACTGACCAACACATTGTCAGAAAAAGGAATTCAGATTCATGTAGAAACTTCGGGTGCACATCCATTTTCCGGCAAGTTTGATTGGGTTTGTTTGTCTCCCAAAAAAAATGCCCCGCCAAAGGCCGAATACTACAAGTTAGCTAACGAATTAAAGGTGATTGTTTATAATAGGCATGATTTTGAATGGGCTAATGAACATGCTGCCAAGGTTTCTGAAAATTGCGTGCTCTATCTTCAACCCGAGTGGAGTAAACGAGAAGAAATGATGCCGCTAATTGTAGATTACGTAATGAAGAACCCTAGATGGAATATTTCCATTCAGACGCATAAATACATGAATATCCCTTGAGGTATCTGACTATCATATTAGTTGCCATCTGCTTGGTTTTCTCCACAGAAAGCATGGCTCAGCGCGAATACACAACCAAATCTAAAAAGGCCATTAAACTTTTTGAAGAAGCCTTAAAGTATTACAGTGCCAAGCGCAATGCTGAGGCATTAGAAATTCTGGAAAAAGCCATTAAGGCTGATGAGAATTTTGTGGAGGCATACACTGTTTCGGGCGATTGTTACGCGGATGTGGGAGATTTTCAGAACGCCATCGCATCTTACCAGAAAGTGGTTGATTTAGACCCTGATTTTCTATCCACCTCTTACAAGCAACTGGCAGATGTTCAGTTTAAAACTGGTGATTACGAATCGGCTCTTTCCAATTACAAGGTTTTTATGACCAAAAAGCGTGTCAACCCGCAAATAAGAGAAAAAGCGGAGCGATATATGAAAAACGCGGAGTTCGGTGCCGTAGTAAAAAAGAAGCCCGTTCCGTTTGAACCGAAAAATTTAGGGGAATCTGTAAATACCGATCAGTATGAATATTTTCCTGTACTTACTGCCGATGAACAAACGCTCGTTTTCACGCGAAATCAACGTTCGCAGCGAGGCGATTACCAAGAAGATTTTTACGTAAGTATAGCTTCGGAAGATGGTAGCTGGGCACGCGCAAGAAACTTAGGCGAACCAATAAACACCTCTGATAACGAAGGAGCTCAAACTATTACAGCTGATGGACAACAGTTATTCTTTATAGGTTGTAACCGGAAATCCGGAAAAGGTAGTTGCGATATTTATCACGCTTTCCGTAACGGCAGTAAATGGGGAATGCCGCGAAACATCGGTAGCCCTGCAAACACTTCAAAATGGGAAAGTCAGCCAAGTGTTTCTGCGGATGGAAAAACCCTCTATTTTGCAAGTAACCGTAGCGGTGGGGCTGGCGGAATGGATATTTGGGTTACGCAGCTTGCTCCAAATAACGAATGGACCGTTCCGAGGAATTTGGGAGATAAAATCAACACGCCTTTTTCGGAGGAAACGCCTTTTATTCATCCTGACGGAAAAACGCTTTACTTCACTTCTAACGGACACGTTGGAATGGGTGAAAAAGATATTTACGTTACCAGAAAAGACGCTGATGGAAATTGGTCTGAACCTAAAAACCTTGGTTATCCCATAAATACTTGGAATGATGAACAGGGTCTTTTTGTGGCCGCCAGTGGAGAAAACGCCTACTTCAGTTCGGACAGAAAAGGTGGTTACGGCAAACTCGACCTCTATTCTTTTAAACTTTATGAGGAAGCACGTCCAACACGTGTAACATACGTAAAAGGAAAAGTAAAAGACAAGGAAACCGGAAGGCCATTGGGCGCCAAATTTGAGTTGATTGACCTTGCCACTTCCGAAGTGGTTATCGAGTCTAGTTCTGACCAAATTGATGGCAAGTTTTTGGTCACATTACCCGTAGATCATGAATATGCTTTGAATGTATCCAAAGACAACTACCTTTTCTATTCAGAGCACTTCTCGCTTCCAAAACAACAAGATATTACCAAGCCTTACAGGATGGATGTGGAATTGCAGCCAATCAAGTTTGGGGAGAAAGTGGTTCTCAAGAATATTTTCTTTGAGACTGCATCGTTTGAACTACTTCCAGAATCTACTGTAGAGCTAGACAAACTCGTTGCTTTCATGAACAACAACTCCACTATTCATATAGAAATTGGAGGTCACACAGATAACGTTGGAAAACCCGAAAGCAATCAACTTCTTTCTGAAAATCGTTCTAAATCGGTCCGTCAGTATCTCATTGACCACGCCATTTCAGAAGGCCGAATTCAGTTTAAAGGATATGGCGAAGAGCAACCAGTTGACACTAACGAAACGCCTGAGGGAAGGGCAAAGAATCGAAGAACAGAATTCAAAGTATTAAGCGGTGAATAAAAACTTGTTTCTAATATTTCTAATCTCAACGATTAGCTGTGCAGTTCAAGCACAAAACGTTAAGCATTCGATATATCTTATTGGCGATGCTGGTAAAGACACCCTTCCAGGGCCAGCACTTCTTATGCTAGAAGAAGAGCTAGATAGCAATAAGAATAGCACGGTTATTTTTCTTGGCGACAACATCTACCCTGCGGGATTAGAAGGAAAAGAAGGCAACAAAAAGAAGCATCTTTCCGAGATGAAGCTGCTTTCGCAGTTGGAGCGAACCAAAGGGCACACGGGTCATGTTTTTTGGGTTCCAGGAAATCATGATTGGAAGGCAGGGCGCTGGCAAGGGCATTGGCTTGTGCAAAAAGAAGCTGGTTTTGTAGAGTCGTATTACGCTCATAATAATTCTATCAAGAATGATTCAGGACATGTTTTTATGCCAAAAGGTGGATTGCCCGGACCAACACTTGAATCGGTAGAAGAGCACGGTTTAAACGTAATTGCCATTGATTTACAGTGGTGGCTACAAGATCAATTCTTTCATAAAGTTCCGACTGAATATGGGTTGAATAAACGAAGAATGGAACAGCGATTCTTAGACCGTCTTGACACGCTTATTTCCCAATCAGTATCGGATGGAAAACTTACGATGATTACTGCACATCATCCCATGTACAGTAACGGGCATCACGGAAGCCCAAAACAACCGTTTCGTTTCATCTTCAATTGGGTACCGCCTTTTCAGCTTTTCGGACTCATTGGATTAAATAGGGCACTGGTGCAGGACATTCCACAACCAAGGTATAGGCGTATCAGAAATAGAATTTTAAAAGTCCTTAACAAGTATGAGAACTTAGTTTACGTTTCTGGACACGACCATAATCTGCAATACCTTAAAAAAGACGAGAACCATTATTTGGTAAGCGGTGCTGGTAGTAAGCGTTCATCACTTTCGGGAGACAAGTATGGTGCAACCTACATGGACGACCAGAATTATGGTTTTATGCGATTAGATGTGATGGACAACAACACAATCATTTGTCACGTTTTCGGCCACACAAAAAATGGTGTTATTCACTCGTTTGTGTTGGATTAGTTAAACCTTCGTTCCGAGACTTTTATTCTCAGAATTTAATCTGAACTTTATGTTCATGATTGTTAGACTCATTTTGCTTACGGTTTGTTTCTGCGCTGCTACTTTATCGTCTTATGCGCAAATTCAGTTTCAGCGCGTTTACGGAGGCGATAGCTATGACGTTGGAAAGGAAGTAATTCAAACACCCGATGACGGCTATCTTATTGTTGGGTCATCGGGAAGTTTTGACGAAGAAATGGGTAATCAAGTACTCTTGTTAAAAACCGATGAAAACGGTTACTTACAATGGAAACGAACCTACGGTAAGCAATTCGCTGAACGTGCAGAATCTATTCAGGAGACAACCGATGGCAATTTGATTATTGGCGGACTTACAGAAAGAATTGGCTTAAGTTATCAGGCGTATGTGCTAAAAGTCACCATGGAGGGTGATACCATATGGTCAAACCATTTTGGAGGCGAACAGTGGGACTTTTGTAATCAAGTAGTAGCTCTTGCCGATGGTGGTGCAGCCCTATTTGGACAAACATTTAGTTATGGCGCTGGAGATGGGGATTTCTATCTCATTCGTTTAGATAGTGATGGAGATACTCTTTGGACAAGAACTTACGGAGGAACAGCATTAGAAACTGGAGAGTCAATTGCTTTAGCTTCAGATGGTGGTTTTGTGCTTGCGGGAACTACCGAAAGTTTTGGGGCGGGAAAGAAGGACATGTATGTAGTGCGCACGAATTCTGACGGGGATACGCTTTGGACCAAAACATTCGGAGGACCCGAAGATGATATTTGCAAATCGGTAGCCACAACAGCCGATGACGGTTATGTTCTTGCAGGAAGCTCGTACAATCACGCTCCTAATCCAGACAAATCTGTTTACACTGTAATTAAAAGTGGAGGGTCGAATCCGTGGATTAAGTACGACCCGTACTTAGGAAACAATTACTGGACGAATGTTCTTGTTGAGCCTGGCTCTGGAAACGTTACTGTAGTTGGATACAATACCGAAGGGCTTTTTGGAAAAGAAGATGCACGAATAGTGCGTTACGGAGGACTCGATGGAATTTGGAACGGATTGGCAAAAGACCATGGAAGCAGTTTAAACGACAGATTTTATGATGCTAAATTGACCTCCGATGGTGGTTACATTATGCTGGGCTCAACAGAGGGTTTTCTTAACCGGTTTGATGATGTCTATTTAGTGAAGGGAGATGATTTAGGTCTCTCTGTAAACCCTGAATTAGGCGTAAACGAAATAACCATTGGAGAAAATGTTTTTGGAGTTGCAATAGGTCCTAATCCATTTTCTATAGAGAGCCCAACCTTGTTCATTCAGGGGTATGACGAAATTATCCGAAAAATTAAAGAGCCAATGACACTCCGCATTTTCAATGCTGTTGGTCAAATAGTGCTTGAACAGCGTATTGCTTCTGGCTCAACAAGCATTCGG
>Ga0209632_10004219_pt1 | contig 12800 bp, 26 predicted proteins | sample COG_10_FD_184754 | JGI IMG/M metagenome (GOLD analysis project Ga0209632, IMG submission 184754) | Pelagic Microbial community sample from North Sea - COGITO 998_met_10 (SPAdes) (version 2) | ecosystem: Environmental > Aquatic > Marine > Neritic zone/Coastal water | place: Helgoland, sampling...
GCGCCTTACTAAGGTCTAGTATAGTTGAATTGCCAGACTCAAACTTTACAGTTCCAGAAAACATCTGGTGTAGCTTCATCATAAGTTTTACTGGTGTATCTGCAAGAATTGTTTCCTCGTTTCCTTCCACAACCAAATCCTTTTGAAGCTTTTTAGTTAGCTTATAAGTTAACTCACTCATCTCCACCTCAAGCACGTGTTCTCTTGTGTCAACCTTAAACCCTGCTTCTTTCTGAGTATAAGATATAGTGTATGGTTTCATTTTTTGAATGATAGCATCCTTACCTCTAGTGTAGTCTCTTATATACATACTGTTAATCTTTCTCTCCTTAACATCTACATACTCATGACAAAATTTATAGAAGCTAGAGTACTGTCGGAAAGGATTCTTTGGAATACCATACACCTGATGGTACATCTGACTGTACGACTCAGGTGTTGGTGTCCCTGACAACAAACAGATATCACAACCTGTTTTCGTTATGAGATTCTTTACATCTCTTGCTCTTTTGTTTGGCTTAGGGAACGCTCCCATCCCATGGGCTTCATCTACTATAATTAAATCCCACTTAATATTGGGTAGCTTATGCATACTCTCATAGTTTATCACAAACAGAGAGAAGGAAGTAGGACACATCATTTCATTGTCACTTACTATAGAGCTTATAGCTTTCTTCTTCGTTAGAAAAAGAACATTCTCATACCCACCCTTCTCTGCTATACCTAAACTAGTCAAGGTCTTTCCTGTTCTTACCTCCATTGCAAGATAAAGGAAGCCTTTAGTTCGGATTATTTCCGAACCTTTGTCTATAATTTTCTGTTGATAATCTCTAAAGGTAACTCTCATCGTAGAATTTTTTAATTATTATACACCTCTCATAGTCTTCTATATCCTCAAAATATTTTAGCAACAACAAAACATCTTCTTTTTCGTAAGGATATGATGGGTCATGCACAAACATATATATGTCAGAATCTATTATACTTTTAATGTCAGCACCCATAACAATTACATCGTAAGAATTTAAGTAAGCCATGTGAAGCTCTTCATCGTCTGATAAATACTCTTCAAATTCCATATTCATTATATTAAAGTTGTTTGAACGTTAACCTCGTCTGGTCTTTTCAACCTCATCCACCTTCCTGATGCATCTCTTCCTTTCTCTGGCTGTGCTCCAGTCTTATAAACAGCGTAAGCAGTTAGCCATTTATTAAACTTAACCTGAGAGATAGACAGCCTAGACTTAGGTCCGTAGTCTGGATACTCAGAAATGAAATCAATATACATAGTGTTTGTGTGTAGGCGTGAGTCAACTCTTATGACCATGCTTGCTTCACTACCTTCAATTAATCCTAACCACTCAATGAAATCATGCGATGACTCTGCTGATAGTTGTCTAATTTTTAGATTGACAAACTTACTTTTAACTAATCCTGTTTTTAAATAAGCCATCATACATCCAACCATATAGTTATCAAACTTGCACCAGTCTTCATCATTCCAGTCTCCAAACATTAGCTTACCAAACTCATCTATTGGTGTGTAGTTTTTATTGTAGTGCTGGTGTAGTTCTAATTCCCATTTACGTCTAGCAAAAGAATTACCTGCACCTTTTATAGCGTAGTTAGTGGTGATTGCAATCTTAGGTGACTTACTAAAAGGTATCTTAATTGCATCCTTGTTTTTCTTTTCCAAGGTTAATCCTTCTGTTACTACAGAAAACAATCTCTCAAAGTCAAAGCCTTTTTTTACATCGTCAAATACAAGTATCTGAGTATCTGCTGATACTAACTGATAAGCGAATGACCTTTCAAATGTAAAAGACTTTCCATCTATAGTAACAACCTTCTTCATTTTCTGAAGTGCGTTCATAAATAATCCTTTCCCTGTCCCACCTTCAGGATTGTCTGATATAACCTCATCGTTTAGTATAATCGCTGGGCTATAAGAAAGATTCTTATATCCATGCATGAGATATCCTATTGTAGATTCCATAGACTTTATTCTACCATCATCTGCAGCACAAATATTTTGAATAAACTGTTTGTAATCACAGTCTCCTATCTCACATTTATTAAACGCCCTATCTATCACGTGGTCTTTCCAAACAAAACCATTAAGGTCTATGTAGTCTATAACCTCTACATCATCCTTAGTTACCTTAATAGCACAGTTGTTATAGTAAAGGTATGAGGTGCTTTTATTATCCTCAACAAAGTAGATGTCAATCGTAGATAGAAGTGTCAGGAAATCCTCTCTAAAGTATCTTACTTGGTCTGCAAAGTGATTGTAAATTGAAGCATCGTCTAGCTCTATCACAGTGTTTAAAACAAAATCCTTTATCTGCTTCTCGTCTGTGTGGTCTACTAAGTTATTAGTAACCTTTACAAACACATAGTTTCTTCCTCCCTCTGGAGAAAATTTATAGAAGCCATTGTCTTCAAGAAATGTTTTGAATAGAATGTGTACTATCTTTATGACTCCCTTATCTGACTTTGTCCAGAATTGTTTTTGTTTATTCTCTTCTTCAACTCTATTAAGTACGGCTTCAATTACGTTAGATTCAATATGACTATCTTCTAGCTGACTCTTGATTTCTTTTTTTGAAGCTCCTCTTCTAAGCTTAACCCTTATATTATTTACTCTCTCCTCATCCTCATAATACTTTGTGCCAAAGTTTTGTGATTGAGCATAGGCAGAGTCAATGGTTTGATTTATTTCTCTGTCAGTAAAGTCTTGGGTTCTATAGTTCTGAAGAACGTATCCAGCTAATGATTTGTTTATACCAAAATCATTAAAGGCTGCAGCTAAAACGTAGCAGTTGTTATTCCTTTGTCCCTCATTCATTGGATACTTCTTTACCCACCACTTGACTAGTATCTCTACGATTTTATTCTCGTCTGTGATTGGTATCGTTGGAATGTCTAGCTTTGTATTAACCTCAGTGTATTCTTTTTCTTTTATCTCTTCCCATATACTAGAGTTCTTGTTGACATAAATCAAAGGGTCATATGATTCATAACAAACTCTGGATATATTTTTACACGTTGTGTCGAAGTGAGAGTTATTGAAGTGTGCCTCTAAGCTATTGAAATAGTTTACATGATTATCTACGTCTTGAGGTATCTTAATCAGTGCCTTTAATCCCTTACCAGAGGGTGAAATAAATACTGAGTATACATAATTACTTCTAGTAAGCTTCTCCTTATCTGTTAATAACTCTTTATTATTTTCGTAACCATCAAAATCCAAGCAGATAAAACCAGAGTGTTCTATGATGGATGCATCGTTACGTTTATTGAATGTGCCAGAAAAACAAATTGCTGGTAGATTCTTTTTAAGTTCATTCCTTTGTGACTTATCTTTCTCGGTTCGTATTCTTTTGACCAAGTCCTTGGTAGCCCCACCTTTAATTCTCTCAAGAATAAAATCTACACTCCTAAAGAAAGGAGTTGAGGTCTCTTTAATGTTCTGAAAAATTGTGATTTCTTTTGCTGTCATGCTGTGTTCGATTTAATTGTGTCGACTTTGTGTCGACTTTGTGTTACCTAACTGACTGATTATCAGTAGTTGTGTCGAAGATGTTATCTTTTTAGTCTCCTATAGGGGATAAATATAAAAAAATATATTTAATTAATTGTCCTATATAGAGAATAAAGTTGACACAATCTTTATAATGACTCTTAATACTAAGAACGATATAAATATTATTAGTATCCATGCTCCTATTTTGGTCTTGTTTTTCATAGTTACAGTTTAGTAACTAGAGGTCGCAAATTGCGACCTCTGATTACAGTTTTAAGTTAATTAAAATGGCACGTCTGACTCCTGTACAGGTGCTTGATTAGGAGCTGTGTCTACTCCGTTACGTGGCTTTGGCTCAAAGTTATCAACAAACATGTAAGGATTACCTGCCTGACTTTCTTTGATACCTACATTCACCCATCCATTTTTTTGGTTGGTTCTTAAAAATTCAATAGCATCGTCTACTTTGATACTTAAACTTCCTAGCACAAAATCTTTTTGATTAGGATGTTTCTTTCTAAATTTAAATCCGTCTGCGAATACAATTTCTTCTTTGGTGTTTGAATAACTCATAATTTATTTACTTTAATTTTTTGCTCCAATGTTTCTATTGTTGTAAGGATAATATCATCCTTACCTTGACGTGTCGTGCAGTACATCGGAACTTCAAACCACATTACACGCCTCTTTTGTTTACTACTAAGTGCTTCCTTTATATAATTACTAAACCTCTTCATAGTAATAGAATTGGTTTAGGTCTTCGCTAGGACTGTCTCCATAAAACTTTCGGTATTGTTCTATAGCCCTGACAACCTTCTCTTCTCCCCTAGCAAGACTTTCGTTACTTACAGGATACATCCCTAGCATCTTAGATGTTTTATCTACAACAAGAAAAACTAAAGGCTTGTTAAATAATTGCTGGTAGATATATGCCTGACTGTCATAGTTATAATCTCTAACGCTCCACTTAAATTTTTCAATTGAACCTGTGGTCTTGATGTCAATAAGGTGTTCGCTTCCTACGATGTCAGCTTTACCTTTCCACATCTCTCCATGTATCTCTTTTACCATAGGCACTTCGTACTGAACTCCTTCTTCTTGAATCAAAGCTCTAAAGTCTTCTACGTTTAGCATGCTTTCCACTAGGTTTTCCAGCATTATCTTTTCCTTTGTAAGTAATCCCATGGTTAGGTTGTTTTCCTCTAAGAAAGCATCGTATGCCTTGCCTCTACGAGTTGCTACGTCAACGTGAGGTGTTGCAGCAGCTTTCTCTGGCTCTAGTATTAGCTGGTGAAAGTATCTTCCAACAAGAAAATTTTTGTTGTCCTCTTGCTTCTTGTTAAAATTCTTAGGATTCTTTAGAAGGTCTCCTATATTGGAGTTAGAAAGATAATTCTTTCCAACCCCATCATAGTATTCTCTATCGTCTTGTAGTAGTTTGATGATGTCTTTCATGTCTATATTGATTTAGCTATTTCTTTTTTAACATTATCATTCATAGCATACTTAGTTTTTAGCTCTTCGCCAATCACTCTTATCCCCTTATCTTTATTAGCAGCTACATACTTTAGAACCTTAACCCAGTTAGCATCTCCTATGTTTAACTCTATAACATTTTTTTTAGGTAATGGCTTCTTAGGGGCTGGCTTTTTAGCTACTTCCTTTGACTCTCCATTAGGTAAGTCCTCTCCAGCATATACATAAAGACCAAGCCCTTGTCTTGCAATAGCTTTCGTTAAGCTACGCTGAATAGTTTTGTTTACATCTACAGAAGAAAGCTTGTCAAGAGGTATTGAATTGTTTCTGAAGTCCATTACAGGTAGGTATTCGATATGCTCTATACCCTCAATAGTTACACCTGTTTTTACCCATGCAGACTTACCATCTGTGTGGTAGAACATTCCATCTACATTCTCATAGATTGTGTAGGTTGCAGTAGGGTAGTTTTTCTTTACCTCTGCCCATGCCCATGCCCATGATAGGTAGGTTAGGTTGTTCTTTTTTTCTACTTTGTCATTTACATTGATAGAGTTCAATGTCTCGAAAACTGATTTTGAATTACTCATAATTTAGCGTTTTTAATTTATTGTTTATTGTGTTATACTTCTTTAATATTCTATCTCTATTAGTCTTGAGGTGTTGAATTTGCTTTGGATTCTGTTTACTGTTCATCTCTAGCTTTACTCTCTCCTCAATCCTATCTAGTTTTAGTAGGTAGGTTTTAATACACAGGCTATACACTCCGTATCTCCATCCTTTATCCACAAACTTCCACTCGTCTTCATTGTCTATATTATTATACATGTCCCCACCAAGGGCACAGTTCTGTATGTGAATTTTTCCAGACTCATTGTCTCTACTAATCTTACAGCCATAAAGCATTCTTGCTTCATACCCAACTCCGTCTAGGTTAGCTGCTAGTTTGTCTGTATAAGCTTCCTCGAATACAGTGCTCAAAGAGTTATACATTGCTAGATGCTAGTTTATTAACAAGGACTTGACTGTGTTTTTTTGGAGACACTAGAGCATTCGCTCTCTCTTCTACTCTTTTTATACCATGTATAATTGTTGAGTGACCTACTTTGTATCCGTTCTCTTCCATGTATTGTTGGATGTAACGTATTCTCATAGGTGACTCAGAGCAAAGAAAATATAGTAGCTGTCTAGCATCTACTATATCTCTACGCTTACTCTTAGCAAACAAATTATCTGGACTTATTGAGTACGCCTCGGAAACCTGTGAGACGTACTCACTAAAAATTGGATAGTGCATTTAATTATATTTTTTAGATTCTTCCTGACCATACCTTATAGCCATAGCAAAGCCCTCGAACATATCATCGAGTGCCTGTGTTGTTCTTGTTAAAGATTTTTGATGTTGAGTGACCTTTGATAGCCAGATTTCATAGCTGCTATCTGCATCAGTAAGGTCTCTTTCTTGCTCTTGCATGTCTGCAAGAAGTTCTTTAGTTCTTCCCATAATTTATGTGTTTAATGAATTGCAAATATAATAAATGTTTATTTACCGTCCAAGTATAGTTCGTTAAGTTTATCAATTAAACCTAAATCTTCTACCTTGTTTGTTAGGTGTTGGTCTACATAATACCCAGAGGTAAACGTGCCCATAGGGTTTGTGTGGTCTGACTCAAGAAAGTAAAAATCTTCTGCCTCGTGTTCTATAGGCTCTGACCATGAAGGACAAGTCCACTCAAGAAAATAGACCTGCTCTCCGTCTACATACTCTACCTCTTCTCCAAATCCTTGCTCCTCTTCCCATGACCATTCAAGGGATGGTATAGCCTCAAGAAGCTTAAATAATATACTGTTATTAAAGACTCCCCATGCGGTAGTAAAAGTGTAATTGTATCCATCCATTTCATTCTCATAGCAACCCCATTTAGTTCCCCACTTAGCGTGTGCCCATGAGTACCAATCTGAATAGCCATACTTATTTATTAAGTCGTTCTGTTCGTTTAGAGTCATGTGCTCTGGGATTCTTTGTGGACTAGTTGTTCCACTTAATTCTTGTGGCATAGGCTCAAGGTATCCACACAGTCCATGTGAATGCTTTGCCATTGCTCTTAGTATCTCTGTACCCTCTTCGGTACTTGCTGTAATTGAATGATATACGTGATTCGGCATAATTTTATTGAATTTTAATGTTATTACTGTTATAAATTACTCCAGAGTCTGCCTCTGATATCCATAAACGAGCCTCCTCAATAGATGAGGTCGTTTTAGTTGTTGCTTTCGGTTCGCTTCCTTCCTTGAAGGAGTGTATTAGATACACCTTGTAGACCTGACTTATCATACGCTAGTTAGCTTAGATAAACGCTCCATCTTAATTTCGTTTGAAAGGGTGTCCCAATCTTCTGGTGGCTGCCAATCTGGAATGGCATTTCGCATGGTTGCAAAGGCTATACGCTCTTTATACGCTACCTTTTCTTCTAGGGAATTGTTTTCGCTAGTCATGTCCCCCATTAACATGAACATTTTCATTGCTTCTATACTCATAATAAAAAATTTATGCCTTTCGGCTGATTAAGACCACTTATAGTTATAACTATAAGTGATTTCGGATATTCAATCCTCATCAGTTAACCTTTACTTCTGTACAAAAATATCAATAGATTGCCTTTACTGTATAGCAAAGTTTTGAGCAAAGTACCTATTTTAAGTACAAACCTGACTTTCATACTACAATTTCTACTTCAGTCCATGATGCTAAATGTACCACTTCACCATCATCTCTGGTGCAGTAGCTATACATTCCATCTATAGACCTGAAGTTAAGCTCTTCTCCTTCTGTAATTTGAGGAGCACCTACTGGCACTTTATCTTCAATTATTACTTTAATTCTACTATTTCTTGGTACATCATACAATTTCATAATTTTTAATTTTTAGTTGTTTATAATTTAGCGTTAAGCATATAAATGACCAAACTTTTCTAATTGTTTTTTGGCTTCATGATACATTTTTAGGGATTTCACACGCATCTGAAGGTGTTCAATATCCTCTATGTCAAATGCATCTTCTGGAGTTTCGTCTAGAGTTTCTTGATATCCTAGGATATCATAGTAGTTCCAATCAAAGTTCTCATCATCTGGATGCTCATTGTTGATTTTAAAATATTCTGCTATCAGTTTCTGTGCTTTATGGTTGTTTGTCATGTTAAATTGTTTTATAAAGTAATTGTAATTCTTTTATCCTATCGTCTGCAAACTGCATGGCATCCTCTCTACGACTTTTTGTGAGTCTCTTAATCCCATTCTGTTCCTTGTAGTCTGCTATGTGCATTTCTATCCTGTCCTCAAGCATGCCATCAATAAGTAACTGCATGCATGAGCGAAATCTGTAGGACTCCCACGTTCTGTTATAGTACCTCACTTTTCTTTGTCCCATGTACATGCCGTTCATATAGAGCTTAGAGATATGTCCCCAAGACCTACTGTTTTCGTACCCTTCGCTCTGGATGGTGTACTCATTGTTGTTAAATTTTTTTGTGTGTAACATAATTATAATTTTTAATGATTAAGACCGCATCTCTGCGGTTTCGACTACTTAAGTCTCATCAGTTAATCTTCTTGGGCTCTATTTGTTTAATAAATTCTACTACTGCGTTGTATCTGGTATTTAAGTCGTATCCTTCCTCAAATATCCAACCACTTCCAAAATTCTTTACTAACTCTGCCATTACAGGCATAAGCCAATCCCAAGAGGTTTCAAATTTACTCAATGATTTAATTGAATGTGTCCATTCTCCATCATTGAAACTTCTTTCATCTGAATATTTCATACCCATAAATTCTGCGATTAATTTGTTGTCTTTCATAATTATAATTTTTAATAAGCCGACTCTGGAAGGCTCTGGTTAAAGGAATAGTCTACATTGATTAAGTTTGCAAACATCTGGCTTAGCTCTTCAGCGATTTGTGAAAGCTCTGTAGAAAGCTCCCAATCACTAATGGTGCAATCGTTCTGGATACTACCAAGCATGCCGCCACCAAGGTAGTTGCAGTAGGTTGTCATTTTTTGGTCATCATAGCCATAAGGACTCAGGCTAATTTCAATTCCACCACCTCGTGATGTAATTTTTTCTCTTAAGATTTCAAATTGTCTCATAATAATAATTTTTAATGATTAAGACTACCTTCTCAGGTAGTTTCGGATAATAAATCCTCATCAGTTAATCTCCCCATTGTCCACCTGTATACTCTTCGTTTAAGTCTAGGCTACCGTCTGGGTGCATTGTTGGTATTGAGTAACTAAAGCTACCGTCTGCCCATTCTGCATCGCTATCCATAGATTCGTATATCTCGTCTAGGCTTTCAAACCTTAAAACCTTAGAGGTGCTGCATCCATCGCAGTCTCTAGAATCATAGTTTATTAAAATATAGGAGTCTTTAATTAGTCTTTTTAAAATTTCGTTTTCGCTTTTTAGGTCGTAATTTATTCTTATGCTCATTGTGTCGTTTTTTAAGTTAATCTATATCCATTTTGCGTGTTCCTGAACCTCTGTTATTTTCTCCTGAAGGTTTTCTAGCGCAAATACAAGTTCTGACCATGGGTTGTTGTCAAATCCTTGACCGCCATTAACTGTTGTGTCAAAGTCCTCTATAATTTCTACTAGCTCATAGCTAGATGAATCTATGTTGTTTACCAGCGTTCTGATATATTTTTCGTCTTCCTTAATTAAATTAATTTGTGATATCATAATTTTATTTATTTAGTTGATTAATTCTACGTCCTTCGTCTATAATGTTTTCAGCTTCAGATAAGCTTAGCTCGTAATGGTCTCGAAATGCTTCAGTACTTATGAAGTTATTGAACCAATCCAGATACATAGCTTCTGCTGTTTGCTTTTTTTCCTTAGCGAAGACTTCATCGAGAATGTATCCCTTTGTTCTCTCGATATAATTAATGAAGTTATCCTGATGCTTCTTATCGTTAAAGTCTTTCGTTACTACCCAATCAGTTCCTTGGTCAGTCTTGAATTTTAGTGTTACTCTCATATTAAATTGAATTTTAGTTTTACTGAAGCCCACCAATTTAGTTCTTGGTATTCATCCTCAGTGTAAATATGTACGTGATTGTTGCTGTCTTGGATTGCATGCAGTCCTGTCGGCAGAATAAGATGCTTTTTTACTTTCATAATAAATATTTTAAGATTAAGACGCCTCTCGGCGTTTCGACCTATAAGGTCTCGTCAGTTAATCTTCTTGGTCTTCGGTTTGTGTGTAGAATTCTGCATGCTCATGGCAGCTCCCACATAAAGAATCACTCAACCATGAAGGTGGTGTTCCACAACAATTGCTGTATTTACTCATAATTCTATTTCTTTTAAGTTAATAATTACCCATTCGTGTGAGCCTTCCTTCTGGAAGGATTCAATCTCTTTTTCATCTTCTAGGTAGAAAAACACATCATCATCATCATCGGCAATATCCCCTATCTTAAGAATCATATCATCTTGTATGTTTCCGTTGTCAAGCCACTTGATTGTAGCTATAAATCTTTTATCATCATTCATAATTTTAGTTTTAATGGTTTTTCGTACTCGGTATAACTTATCATGTCATGGTCAAACTTATCAAAGTTATTTAGTGCCCATACATGAGCATGTTTATAGGTTTGAAAATACATTCTCTCAATCTTAAACCCATTGTCTTTGTTCATAAAGTCTATGTAAGCCTCGTTGATTATCATAGCTCTATCTCGTCTAATTCATTTTCGTTTCCGTGGAAGTCTATAGCAAACCAAATCTGCTCCATTGTAGCTTCGTTGGTTAGTGCTTCGTATAGCACTTCTTGTGCTTCGTGTTCAGTACAATTAAACTTTCCGAATACATCTTCTATTGTCCAAAGATTGTCTACGAATTTTCCTCTTGACTTTAGTTCTGCTTTTAGGTCTTCAGTACTCTGTCCTTGCAGTATGTTTATTTTCTTGCTCATAGCTCTATCTCGTCATTGGTTAACCCTTGGATTAATGCCTGTCGGTTTTTATAATCTGCCCTGTACCATGCAGTCTTAAAGTCTCCTGTAGCTACAGCTGACATAAATCCACCTGTAGAGTTTAGCTCTCGTTGTTTTGTTTTTATGCCAATGTTCTCATCTAGAATAATGTTAGCTGTGCTCACACATGAGCCGTTCTCTGAGTAGTTAGCGATTGCCACCAGCATCGTGTAGTTCTTGTAGGTCACATCTTCTGGAAGGTATCCGTTTGAATAGCCTGTTTTTAATTCAATTTTTGTTGTCATAATAATAATTTTTAAGATTAAGACACCTGATTGCTCAGGTGTTTCGTCCTATCAGGACTCATCAGTTAATCTAGCTACCGTATAACCCAAAGCTGTTAGGTGCTCCGTTTGTGATAAGGTCTACTACTAGTAATGGAAGTGTTAAGCATACCATACAAAACAGACATAGCGATACTGCATAGCCAATTTTTTCGCTTAAAACATTTGTGTTTCTGTACTCTTTGATAATAGTGTTCATAATGATTATTTTATGGCTCTCGCCTGATTAAGATGCCTCTCGGCATTTCGTCCAATTAGGACTCATCAGTTAATCTATAGACTTGCATACTTCTCAAGCTCTGCCCAATCCCCTTGAGAGTCATACTGGCTTTTTCTTAGCTCATGTTTGCTAATTATTCTTCCCATTTCAGATGATACTTGAGGGGCAAGGTTTGATGATGACATTACGCTTTTACCTCTTGAATTTGTTACTGTCATGCTCCATGTTCTAATTCCCTGTTCTAAGATATCTAATGCAGATTCTGATATCCAATATCTTAGTGTCATTGTAAACTCTAACGTACTAATTTTAATAGACCATTGATTGTCTTTAGCTGTCGTAATTACACTGTGGTCTGCTTTAGAAAGCAAAGTGTTTAATACTTTAATACTGTCCATTTTGTTTAATTCCTCTTTTGATAACATTTTCATAATAAAAAATTTATGGCGTTAGCCTGATTAAGATGCCTCTCGGCATTTCGGATAATGAATCCTCATCAGTTAATCTTCTAGTTTTGGATTGAATATTCGTAAGTAGTTTTTCTTGACAGCATCATCTTTCCATTGTTCTGGATATATGGTCTTCCATATTGGTCAAACAAGATGGTTGATTCGTCCTCTTTGTTGTAGTGATACTGTGCTAATTTGTCTAATCTGGTCATAATAAAAAATTTAATGGTTAGTCATCGGTGAAGGTTTCGCTCCTTACTAATCTGGTCTATCAGACACCGATGGTTACTCTTACACTACAGGCACTAGCCTTACTTTTTCTCTCTATCCTTGATAGTTAATCACCTGTCAGTCGGTGAACAGTACCCTCATCTTTCGATGGGTAAGCAGTCTTCTCTCTCTTGCTTCACGTGTTTCTAAAGCTCTGATACTCAGTAGGTTAACTCGGATAAGTGAGCTAACTTGCTGATTATCAGTACTTTAAGTCAAAATGTCAATGAACGTGGTTTATTTCTGGTTCAAAAATAGTCTATATCTTTCGTTCTCACAAGCTCGGAAGTAAAATAAACTGTAACTAACTGTCTTTCAATAACTTATTTTTGTTGTTTATATTCGTTCTAAATAATAATTGTGTCAGATGTCACCATTTCGCTGTCAACTCTCTCAAAATGAATAGGTTACGTGGTGTTTACTCCCTAAGATATGTTTACCTACAGGGAAACGCACCAGAGGCTAACGCTCATCTGAGCCTGTCTAACAGAGTTTAACTGGGGGTAAGGGGGTAGGGGCAGGGTGCAACAGGGGTGCA
>Ga0209632_10004220_pt1 | contig 12798 bp, 9 predicted proteins | sample COG_10_FD_184754 | JGI IMG/M metagenome (GOLD analysis project Ga0209632, IMG submission 184754) | Pelagic Microbial community sample from North Sea - COGITO 998_met_10 (SPAdes) (version 2) | ecosystem: Environmental > Aquatic > Marine > Neritic zone/Coastal water | place: Helgoland, sampling...
CCTACCATCTAATGAAGCAGGTCGAAGAGCAGAACGCGCAGGCGGAGAAGAAGGGCACACCACAGATCGAGCCGCCGGTCATTCTCGTGATCGAGAAGGCCGCGGGCATCGGCGACCATCAGCTTTCTGGTGGCGTGATGAACCCCAAGGCCATCGAAGAGCTCATGCCCGACTATAAGGAGCAGGGCTTTCCGATCGAACAGACTTGCGACAAGGCCTACTTCTGGCAGTTCTTCCGCAACATGACGGTCAAGCTCCCGGCGCTCTTCACGCCGCCCTTCTTTCAGAAGAAGGGCTACCACGTCGTCTCCCTCTCCGACGTCGCAAAGTTCCTCGCCGAGAAGTGCGAAGAACTCGGTGTCGAGATCTACCCCGGCTTCGCCGCTTCTGAAGTGCTCTTCGAAGGCGACCGCGTCGTAGGCATCCGTACCGGTGACATGGGCGTCGACAAGGACGGCAAGGAGAAGGGCACCTACCAGCCCGGCATGGACATCCTGGCCGGCGTGACCGTCTTTGGTGAAGGCGTCCGCGGCTCGTGCACGAAGCAGATCCTCGATCGCCTCGACATGCACGGCAAATTCCCGCAGACGTTTGAGACGGGCATTAAAGAGATCTGGAAGGTCAAGCCGGAGAAGCACGTTCCCGGCCGCGTCATCCATGGATCGATGTTCCCCGACTTCCTAGGACAACTCAACGGTATGTGGCTCTACGACATGGGCGACAACATGGTTTCCTATGGCTTCGTGACACCCCTCGCGTCCGAAGATCCAAATAACGATCCGCATCGCGCCTCGCAGGAATTCAAGCGAGATTCCCCGTTCATGCGGGACCTTCTCGAGGGTGCTGAGTTAATTCGCTATGGCGCCAAGTGCGTCCCGGCGGGTGGCATCAATGCGATACCAAAGCTTTACTGCGACGGCGCCATGCTAGTCGGCGACTCGGCAGGTATGCTTAACATCATGAAGCTCGCGGGCATTCACACGGCCATGAAGTCAGGCATGATGGCCGCAGAGACGATCATCGACGGCATCAAGGCCGCCGACTTCTCCGCCAAGACCCTCGGCAAATACACCGAGCGGTTCCGCAACAGCTGGGCGTACCAGGAGCATTACGAAGCGCGCAACTTCTCGGGCAGCAACGAGATCTCGCCGCTCTTCGGCATGCTTAATATCCCGCTCATGATCCCGACCAAGGGACGCGGCTTGATCGACAACCTCGCGACCCACGCTCCTCACTCGGTCATGAAGAAGATCTGGGAGATTCCGAGAGAGAATCGACACCCCGCCCCCTTCGAACCCGATGGCGTACTGACATTTTCGAAGGAGCATCTTGTCGGTTTTTCGGGCACCGCCCACGAATCGGACCAGCAGCCCCATCTAAAGGTCGCTGACACGAACGTCTGCGCCACGGATTGTCTTCGCGATTACGGCAACCCCTGCGAGAAGTTCTGCCCGGCAGCAGTCTACGAAATGGTCGACGTGGCGGGTTCGAACGGCGACAAGGAACTCTTCATTCACCACGAAAACTGCGTGCACTGCAAGACCTGCGACATCGCAGACCCGTACCAAATCATCACCTGGACGACGCCGCAGGGCGGAGAGGGACCCGACTACACCAAGATGTAGTCTCAATCACTGGTTCCCCTCGAACAGGGACCCGGCGGAGGCCTAACAGCTCTTGGCCACACGCCACCTCACGATCCGCGCAGGTAAGCATGCTGCCGAACGACTGCGTGCCGAAGGATTCCACCCCGAACTCTTCGGCACGCTCGTTGGCGCCTCTGGCGGACCCAAATGGTTGGTCCTGCGGCATCTAGATGCCGTCCTCATCGACCGCCTAATCGCACCGAGATCGACGCCCCTCGACACGCTCGGCTCTTCGATCGGTAGCTTCCGACACGCATGTTTCGCCCAAGGAGACCCGCGCGCCGCCCTCGCCCGTTTCGAAACCGGCTATGTCGAACAGTCGTACGACCCCTCGGCGCTGGATCGCCGTGGTCTGCCTAGCATGGAAGCAATCACGCTCGAGAGCGACCGCATCCTCGGCCTTTCGCTCGGCAAAAAAGGTGCGGGGGAGATCTGCAACCATCCGCTCATCAATACCCACATCGTGGCTGCGCGACTTCAGAACGATCGCGGCTACGACCGCGGGCTGCCCTTCCAACTCCAAGTGGGTTACGCCGCGCTCGCGAACGCGTTCTCTCGGCGAGCCCTAGGGCGCAGCTTCGAACGGCTTGTCTTCAGATCGGGCGCGAGCCCACTCGCGTACAGCGACCTTCCCACCGAGAACATCGATCTCACCCCCGAACGCGTTCAACACGCACTTCTGGCGAGCGGCTCGATTCCCCTTCTTATGCAAGGCGTGCGTTCTACTCCCGGCGTCCCCGGCACGCTCTTCGACGGCGGAATTATTGACTACCACTTCGACTTTGAGTGGAAGCGCCGCGAGGGCCTGGTGCTTTTCCAGCACTTCTTCGACAAGATCACGCCGGGATGGTTCGACAAGCCCTGGAAGTCGCGGCGGCCGTCGGCAGCGGCGATGAACGATGTCGTAATGATCGCGCCGAGCGATGCGTTTGTGGCTGCCCTGCCCGGAGGCAAGATTCCAGATCGTGATGACTTCATGGACTTCAGTACGGAAGAGCGGGTCGAACGCTGGCATGGCGTGGTCGAGGCTTGCCGCGTGCTAGGCCACGAATTAGAGGAACTGATCGAGAGCGACGGGCTCGCGGATCGCCTCGAGCCTTTCCCCGCCTAACGAGCCTCGAATCGAATCGGCATTCGTTTCACACCGCCCAGAAAACTCGACTGGACACGATCCATCGGCCCCGCGAGCTCCAAATGCTCGATTCGAGGAATAAGCTTCTCCAACGCGACCCGAATCTCGAGCCGCGCCAAATTCGCGCCGAGACAGAAATGCTCGCCGATCCCGAAGACAACATGATGATTAGGCGAACGGTCGATCCGGAAGCTGTCGGGATCTTCGAAGAACTCTGCGTCCCTATTTGCTGAGGGGTAGAGCAGGCAAAGCGAATCCCCGGCCTTCACCGAACTGCGCATGCAGGTCGTCAACGATCGCCTGCAGCTGCCCGCGCCCTTCCCCGCCACTCTGGACTCGACAAGCGGCAAACTCTCGCCACCACCTAATAGGTCGATCGAGATACATGCGGATTGTGAAACCAGTAGAAACAGCGCAAAAAAAGTGGCCCCAAAACGCACGAACCGCGAGCTTTTCGGCTCGCGGTTCGTTTGGTCGATCGTTCGCACCCGAAAGAATATCGCGCGAGACTCTCGGTGCAGCGGCTTAGCTAACCGCTGGCTACATCTCTAGCTGCAGCCGCTCGTGCTCCCGCAGTTCGGGCACTTGTAGCAAGCACCGTTGCGGATCATGATCGAACCGCAGTCCATGCAGGACGGCGCATCGGCCTGATTCACGAAGCTCGACTGCTGCGCGGGCGGCATCGCCGCTGACGTAGTCGCGTCTCCCGAGCCACCGGCCACCGCGCCCGCCGCAATTGTAGGCGTCTGCGGCGCGATCGAGATCGGCACGGACGTTCCGTCTCCATCCCCTTCGACTTCGACTTCAACGTCGAGGAAGCGGTTTCCGAGATGTCGGAAGACATAGTCCATGACGGACTTGGCGATTGGGATTTCCTTGTTATTCGTGAAGCCCGAGGGCTCAAATCGCGTATGGCTGAACTTGTCGACCAAAGCCTTGAGTGGCACTCCGTACTGCAAGGAAATCGAGGTCATCGTGGCGATCGTGTCCATGAGACCCGAGACCGTGCTGCCCTCTTTCGCCATCTTCAGGAAGATTTCGCCCGGCGTGCCGTCTTCGTAGACGCCCGTCGTGAGATAACCCTCGTGACCCGCGATCGAGAACTTGTGTGTTGAAGCAACTCGCTCGTCCGGCAGCTTGCGTCGCCGCGGCCGGTACTGATCGAGTTCCACGACGTCACCCGTCGACTCTTCCGCCTCAACGTCCCGACCTGCATTCAAAGGCTGAGTTCGCTTGCTGCCGTCTCGGTACACCGCGAGGGCCTTCAGTCCAAGCTTCGCGCCCTCGCTGTATGCCTCCATGATGTTCTCGACCGTCGCGTCTTCCGGCATATTGACCGTCTTCGAGATCGCGCCCGACAGGAAGGGCTGAACTGCGCCCATCATGCGGATATGACCCATCCAGTCGATCGTGCGGACACCGTTCTGCGCTCGGAATGCACAGTCGAAGACCGGCAGATGCTCTTCCTTAAGTCCCGGCGCGCCTTCGATTGTCTCGCGGTCGTCGATGTACGCGACGATGCCGTCCACCTCGGCCTGATTATAACCAAGCTTCGCGAGGGCCATCGGGACTGTGTTATTCACGATCTTGAGGAATCCACCGCCGACAAGCTTCTTGTACTTAACCAGAGCGATATCGGGTTCGACGCCGGTCGTATCGCAGTCCATCATGAACGCGATCGTTCCGGTCGGTGCGAGCACCGTAACCTGGCCGTTCTTGTAGCCATGCTCCTGGCCCATCTCGAGCGCCGCATCCCAAGACTGGCGCGCAGCCTTCATGAGATCCTTCTGGACACCTGCCGGCGAGACCGCGTAGGCCGCGTCCCGGTGCTTCTCGATCACTTCGAGGAAGGGCTTTCGGTTCGCCTTGAACCGAGCGAAGGGCCCCATCGCCTCGGCGATCTCAGCACTCATCCGGTACGCCTCACCACACATGAGCGAGGTCAAAGCTGCCGCCACATTCCGACCTTGGACGCCGTCATAAGCGAGGCCGTTCGCCATGAGCAGTGCGCCCAAGTTCGCGTAGCCAAGGCCAAGCGGGCGATATAGATGGCTGTTTCGCTCAATCTGCGCCGTCGGATAGTCGGCGAAGTCCACGAGGATTTCCTGGCCAAGAATCGTGAGCCCCGCCGCGCGGCGGTAGTCCTCGGTCTCGAATTCACCCTCGTCATCGACAAAGGTCATCAGGTTCAGGCTGGCCAAGTTACAGGCCGTGTCGTCAAGGAACATGTACTCGGAGCAGGGATTGCTCGAGTTGATGCGGCCAGAGTTCTTGACCGGGTTCCACTCGTTGATCGTGGTGTCGTACTGAATACCGGGGTCGCCGCAGATATGCGCCGCTTCCGCCATCGAGCGAAGCAGCGTATCGGCGCGAACCGTATCGACCGTCTCGCCGGTCACGACCGACTTTGTCTGCCATGCACCACCAATCTCGGCCGACTGCATGAAATCTTCAGTCACGCGCACCGAGTGGTTTGCGTTCTGGAAGAAGACGGAGTCATAAGCGCCACCAGGGACGTTGAAGCCTCCTGCGTAGCCTTCTTCGATCAGCGACCAAGCCTTCTTCTCTTCGGTGGCCTTGGAGTTCACGAATTCCATGATGTCGGGATGATCCACGTTCAAGATCACCATCTTGGCCGCGCGTCGCGTCTTGCCGCCCGACTTAACAACGCCCGCGAAGGAATCGAAGCCACGCATGAAAGAAACCGGGCCCGATGCCGTGCCGCCACCCTTCAGCTGTTCGCGTGAAGAACGGATCGTCGAAAGGTTACTGCCCGTGCCCGAGCCGCCCTTAAAGAGCATGGCCTCGGTTTTCGCGAGATCCATGATCGATTCCATCGTGTCTTCGACAGAGTTGATGAAGCAGGCGCTGGCCTGCTGCGGGGTGTTTTCGACGCCCAGATTGAACCAGACGGGGCTGTTGAAGGCCATCTTCTGGTGAACGAGGAGATAAGTGAGTTCGTCGGCATAAGCACGCGCGTCCTCTTCAGTCGCAAAGTAACCGCCCTCTTCGCCCCATTCGCGGATGCGGCCGACGACGCGGCCGATCAGCTGGCGTACGGAAGTCTCGCGCTCGGGGGTACCGAGATGACCGCGGAAATACTTGGAGACCACGACGTTCGTCGCGAGCTGCGACCAGCTCTTGGGGATCTCGACATCGTTCTGCTCGAAAACGACTTCGCCCTTCTCGTTCCCGATCGTGGCGGAGCGCAGCTCCCATTCGATCGCATCAAAGGGGTCGACGTCCGCCTGGGTGAAGTAACGCTCGACGGTCAGGCCTGTTCCGGCAGCGGAACGCTTGTCGGCCTTTTTGCGCGAATGGGTGCTCGAAGAATTTCTGCCTGCTTTGTTCGAAACGGTTTCAGGGGCGCTCGCCGCGTCCATTTCCGTCCTATCGAGATCTTCGCTCATCGTTTCCCCACCCCTATCTTTTCGTTGAGATCGATTCGGAAATCGTCCCGATCGATGTTGTCGCCCGCTAGTCCGCGTCTTTTTTTGATCTGCACTACTTCGGTCTGTGTCGGTTTACGTCGATCGGTCGGCGTCGGCCGATTCGCGCTCATCCAGCCTTCATAGCGTCGCGCTGTGTTTCGTTTCGTTGCATTCGATTGGGCGACCGGGTCGTCTTCCCTCGGGCTTCTGTCTAACCGCCCCTGATGCCACTGCTAATTTCGCTTCGTTTCCGAAACATTCCTCCACCAATTGCCGCGTCCGTCACAGAATGTCCGAATTCATTTCCGAAGATGAGTGGGGCGCCGAGAAACCTCCCAGCGCCCCCCGAACCGTGCGCGTCGTTCAGCTCTTCACCGGCCCTTCACCGACTATCTGCAAGGCGATTGCCCTGACTGGTCAGAGACCTGATCCGATCCAGGTTCTCGATAACACGGAATCATCGAAAAACCCTTTGCGTCTCAGTTAGTACCGGCTTGGCTTTCCTTCACTTAAAGTTCGTGTTCCTCCCCGCAACTACCAAGTTGCGACCCCCCCAGGCTACAGGAGGAACCTCACATCCCCGTTGAAAAGCATTCTGCCCTATGGCTGACATTCGTCAACCGAAATTTCCACAAAATGTTGGGCTCCACTCGCTCCCCTACCACAACCCCTAGTAGGTGACTCCAAATTGTGACTCCCCCACTGCTTCAATCGAAAGACGCAAGTTCTTGGATCTGAAGGGGAATCAGAGTACCGCCAAACAGCGTTCTCAAGCGACCGATTTGGTTGGGGTTTTTCGCTCTCAGGCATCTTTTTTTGCCGGTCTGGGAGTAAACCAGTATTCGTTTTTCGCTTCCCTCTGGGGTCGCCACAAATGGTGCCCCAATTGGTCGCGAATTCCGATTCCGAGCCGCCCGACCGTAGTCCGAAACGAAAACGCGCCGCCGAAACGAATTCGGCGGCGCGAGGTTGGTGTTAATTCGGCGGGCAGATGCCGGCGAAGAGTCGAGCTCCCTATTCGGGCAGTCCCGTAAATCGGATACCGAGGCCATCAGGGGCCTTGTGTCGAATATTCATACCAATGATCAGTGCGGTCATGTCCTCGACGATCCGCGCGTTGGGCAACGGGCCACCGTCAAGCGCCCTCAAACCGTCCACGAGCGGACAGAGATCCATGATCTTCACGCGGGACGCCTTCGCGCCCGACACAACGACGTCGCACTCTACGGGCTCGCCGAGGTGCTGGAGTCGATGGGACGAAACATTCTGAAACGCAGAAACAACATCTACGCCCTTAGGAACGAGAGCCTGCACCATTTCAGCGGCTGAACCCTGCCACACGCCAACTGTGCGCATCGGGCCGTCGCCGATCGCCGTTGCGAGCGGAACCGCCATGGAGACCACGATCTGGCCTTCACGCAGGGATTCCTTAATCGCCTTGACCGTGCCGGCGGTGTGCTCGAAAGGAACGGAGAGGATCACGATTTCCGCCGCAGCGGTCGCTTCATCGTTCCCTACACCTTCGACCTTCGCGCCAGGCACCTGCGAGCGCACGTTCTCTGCGGCTTCGACGGCGCGTTCCGCCTTGCGGGAACCGATGATGACCTCGCGGCCGGATTGACAGAAACGGAGAGCGAGGCCGAGCCCCTGATCTCCAGTACCACCCAGAATTGCAATTTTTTCACTCATAACGATTGATCCTAGCCCCGAAAATGCGCTGCGGGTCAGGTCGGGGCGCGAAATGGTTGGGAGCCACTATGATCGGCCCATGCCATCGACTGACGCCCACCTTCCGACCAAAATAGAACAGCACGACCCCCGCACACTCGCGATTGCCTGGGCCGATGGCGCCGAAAGCCTGATCGACGTCCGAGCGCTTCGACTCGCCTGTGGTTGTGCGAATTGCATCGACGAGTGGAGCGGCAAACCTCTTCTAGAGGTCGGCAGCATCCCCGCGGACATCGCCCCGCGCGACATCAAGCCCGTCGGGCGATACGCGATTCAGATCGATTGGAGCGACGGACACAACACGGGCATCTATCCCTTCGAACGCCTACGCAAACTCGCCGACAACGGGACGCTCTGCGCAACCGACCTCCAGCGAACCGACTAGGCAGCTCCGACGGGGCGACGACCCCAGAGTTTTGAAGTGGCTATTAATCGTTCCATCACCCGCCTCTTAAAGCCTCACTGCTCTCCGCCAGACGCAAAACCTGAGTACCGACGAAACGAGATTCCGCCATGGCCCAATCCTCTGACTCGAAAGACAACGGAAGCCCCGCCGACAAGTCAGCGCGGCGCGAGCCCGTCGCGTCGGTGCCCGCCTCGACGATTCTCTTGCTTCGAGAGGCTGAGGAGGGCTTCGAAGTCTTCATGGTCGAGCGCAATCACAAGATCGACTTCGCCGAAGGCGCGCTGGTTTTCCCGGGTGGCAAGACCGAGAAGAGCGATGCCGATCCGGCCCTTGCTGCCTACTGCCGTTTCGCGGCCGGCAACGATACGGAAAGCCTAACATCTGCACAGCGAGCCGTCCGAGTCGGCGGCATTCGCGAAACCTTCGAAGAATGCGGCGTGCTCCTGGCACGCCCCCGGGGCGAAGCCGACCTGATCGACGGTGCTCGCCTGGCGGAAATTTCCGAGCGACACAGAGATGCATTAAACGCAAACGAACGCACCATGCTCGAACTCGTCGAACAAGAATCGCTTGAACTGGCCTTTGACCGACTCGAGTTCTTCGCGCATTGGATCACGCCGGAGTTCATGCCGAAGCGCTTCGACACCTATTTCTTCTTGGTCGAGGCACCCATTGATCACCTCGCCGTTCACGATGGCAGCGAATCGGTCGACTCGCTTTGGACCACGATTCCCAACGCTCTGGCCCTCGAACAATCGGGGAAGCGCACGATCATCTTCCCAACGCTCGCAAACATTAAGAAGCTCGGCCGAAGCAAAACCGTGGCGGATGCGCTCGCGGCAGCACGCAAAGACGAAGTCGTGACCGTCATGCCGCGCCTCGAAACAGGCGAAGATGGTGATCGCATCATGGTGCTTCCCGAGAACGCGGGATATGACATGACCCGCATTCCGATGGAAGCCCTCGCGGGCCGAATGCCCAAAGGCGAACCTAAAACGTGACTACGACCATCGAATACACACCCCCACCCGGCTTCAAAGCCACTTCCGTGGGCCAAGCCAAGATCGAAACGGCCGAGCTGCGAGATGCGCTTCGCGTCGCGCACGAAGCATGCGATCGGGCCCGCTTCGAAATCATGCCGCGCTTCCGGAACGTCGCGGTTGAAACCAAGGGCGATGGCTCTCCCGTCACCGAAGCCGATCGCGAAGCCGAACGAGTGATCCGCGAAGTGATCCGCGCTGCGTTCCCCGCCGACGCAATTCTCGGCGAAGAACTCGGCGCGACGGAAGGTGATGCTAGGCGGCAGTGGATCATCGACCCGATCGATGGCACAGTGGCTTTCGCCCGCGGTATCCCGCTCTTCACGACCCTCATTGCATTAGTCGTCGACGGCGAGCCCGTCGTCGGCATCATCGACCTCCCCGCTGTAAACGACCGAATCTCAGGCGCTCGCGGTTTAGGCATCCACCGCGGCCAGGGCCCTGACGCAGAACGCGTTCATGTCTCGAAGAGCCCCGAACTCACCGACGCCCTCGTCTGCCACGGCGATCTCTTCTGTTTCAAACTCGCCCGACTTCGCTCGGCGTACGACATCCTGAGCCATGCGATCCCAAAACTTCGCGGCTACACCGACGCCTTTGGGCATTTGCTCGTCCTCACCGGTGCGGCCGATGCCATGATGGACTGCGACCTGAATCCTTGGGACGCTGCGGTGACCCGCGTGTTGGCCGCCGAGGCCGGTGGCCTTTGTTGGGTGCGAGAGCGGGAGAACGGCAGCAAGATCGACCTGCTCTTCGGGAGCCCCGGGACAGTACAAGAAATCAGTAAACTGCTCGCGGACTGCGTAGATCTGCCCTGAATCTGACCTAGGCCCGGACTCTTGTCTGCAAATTCGTTCCTGACTGGGCGTCGCCCGCGCCGATGCGGACGCATAGGTAGACTGCGCGCTATGGTCCTAGCGCCGCGCAGCCGGACTCTGGCCGTGTTTGCTGGGCGGACCGCTGATACCGGTCTGGTCGTAGCTCGAAGAGACATTTCTCGCGCGACGCCGAAGTAGCCGCATTCCCAAAAAAAACGAACGCGGCGCGCGCCAACCCGGCAGCGCGCCAGGAGATGAACGAACGATGACTGCCTCCCTCGACGATGCCCGCCTAGTTCTCGCAGCAGGCACTCAACTCCTCGCGGATGCCATCGGTGCGGCCAAGTCGCTCACGAATAGCGGCAAGAATATTGACGATCATCAGGTCATCACCGAGCGCGTCGCTTATGCGGCGACGGAAGCCGTTGCCGCCCACGAAGTACTGAACGAGCTCGATGCTTGGAGTGCTGAAGGCAACAGCACGCCGATGCGCGAGAAGACAGCCATCGCCGCCGTCGGCCAATTGATGACGAACCTGCGCGACCGCCTCTCACTCGGCGCAGACGATCTCGGGATCGGCGACGACGCGATCGAATCCACCTTTTCAGCCGACGTCCGCGCCGCGCTTCGCCGCACGACGGCAGAAGCGCTGCTCCGAGAACTGGGCGTTGAAGCCGCCGCGACCGCAGGCCGAAACGACTGGGTCCTCGACGATATGCACGAGCAGGTTCGCGACCAGGTCCGCGAATTCGCTGCCGCAGAAGTCATGCCCCACGCCGAGCATATCCACCGCACCGACGCGACGATCCCCGAAGCCTTCATCACGAAGATGGCCGAGCTCGGCTTCTTCGGACTGTCGATTCCCGAGGAATACGGCGGTGTCGAGATGGGCAACCTCGCGATGATCGTCACTACCGAAGAGCTTTCCCGTGCGTCCCTCGCCGCTGCGGGCTCGCTGGTCACGCGACCGGAAATTCTGACCAAAGCCCTGATGGGCGGCGGCACCGAAGCCCAGAAGAAGTACTGGCTGCCGAAGCTTGCCTCCGGAGAAGTCATGGCCGGCATCTCGGTCACCGAACCCGATATCGGTTCCGACGTTTCCGGCGTTAAGACCCGCGCCACCCGTGGGACTGTCGATGGTGTAGAAGGCTGGATCATCGATGGCCCCAAGGCATGGTGCACCTTTGCCGGTCGAGCCGATGTGTTGGCAGTCCTGCTCCGCACGAATCCCGATCCCAAGTCCGGCGCCAAGGGCCTGTCGCTCTTCGTCGTTCCTAAAGAATCGAGCCGCGAACACGCCTTCGAGTGCAATCAGCCCTCGGGCGGTCGAATTGTGGGCAAGGCCGACGCGACCCCCGGCTACCGCGGCATGCATAGCTACACCCTGAACTTCGAGCAGTGGTTCGTCCCGAACGATCACCTCGTCGGCGAAGAAGGCGGCGAAGGTCGTGGCTTCTACTTGCAGATGGCAGGCTTCGCAGCCGGTCGATTGCAGACGGGCGGCCGCGCTTGTGGCCTTGCTCAGGCGGCGCTCGAAGAGACGGCCAAGTACGTGGTCGATCGCAAGCAGTTTGAGACACCGATCTCCGAATTCCAACTCACGCAGTACACCCTCGGCCACATGGTCGCGCAGATCGCCGGCGCTCGCGCGATCACCTACGCCGCAGCCCGCGCCTTCGACGAAGACGAACGAGCCGCCTCCCCGCTGGCAGCCCAGGCCAAGCTGCTCGCTTGCGACGTCGCCGTCTCCACGACCCAACAGGGTCAGCTGATGCACGGTGGTTGGGGTTATGCCGAGGAGTATCCGATCAGCCGCTACGTCGTCGACGCGACGGTGCTCCCGATCTTTGAAGGCGTGAAGCCGATTCTCGAACTCAAGGTGATCGGCCGGGCGATTCTCTCGGCCTAAGAAGGCCCGCCACGGAAGAACTCCGCCAAGACTTTGACCATCGGATCGACGTCCGCGCTCGCCGCCATTTCTCGGACCGAATGCATCGACAGCATAGGGTTGCCGACATCGACGGTGCGAATTCCGACTCGCGCGGCGCTGATCGGTCCGATCGTCGAGCCGCAGCCGAGGTCGCTGCGCGTCACGAAGTTCTGCGGCGTGACTCCCACCCGTGCGCATAACGACGCAAAAAAACCGGCGCTCTCCGCATCTGTCGCGTAGGCCTGGTTCGAATTCGTTTTAATCACGGGCCCCGCCCCGAGCTTGGGCCGATGCCCAGGCTCGTGACGGTCGGCGTAGTTCGGATGAATGGCGTGGGCCATATCGGCGGAGATCAGCCACGAGCGCGAGACGGCGCGTGCCATCGACTCCGCGTCGCTGCCCCTGGCGCCGATCGCAATACGCTCGAGGGTATCGGCTAGGAACGTTCCTCCCGCCCCCTGGGTGCTGCGGCTGCCCACTTCTTCGTGGTCGTAGAGTACGACGACCCGAGTCGCCGCCGAGGGACCGGCGGCACCCGCCCGGATCAAAGCTTCGATCCCTGCGTGGCTCGAAGCCAGGTTATCGAGGCGCGGCGCGTGAATAAACTCGCCGTTCGCTCCGGAGCGAACCGAGCGCTGGGTGTCGTAGGTCATCAGGTCGAAGGCGA
>Ga0209632_10004222_pt1 | contig 12794 bp, 12 predicted proteins | sample COG_10_FD_184754 | JGI IMG/M metagenome (GOLD analysis project Ga0209632, IMG submission 184754) | Pelagic Microbial community sample from North Sea - COGITO 998_met_10 (SPAdes) (version 2) | ecosystem: Environmental > Aquatic > Marine > Neritic zone/Coastal water | place: Helgoland, sampling...
CTTCCGATCTCTATTACTTTTTTCAGGTAAAATCTTATCAAAATATGATGGTATTATTAAAGCAAATGGATTATACAACGTAAAACTTGGTGAAATTGTTTACGTTTTAAAATATGATAAAAATTCAGCTGACTTTAAAAAAATGTATGGCTTAGTTTTTAATTTAACAAAAAATGAAGTTGGTATAATGTTTTTTGGTACTACTAAATCAATAGCTGTAGGACAATATATTTATAGATCTAGAAAAAGATTAAAAGTTCCGGTTGGACCTAATCTTTTAGGTAGAATAGTTGATAGTTTAGGTACTCCTTTAGACGGAATGCCTTTAAGTAGTGAATTAGAATCTTTAAATGAAAAAAAAGGACCTGGTATTATAACAAGAGGTAGTGTTAATCAACCTTTACATACAGGTATTTTAGTTATAGATTGTTTATTTCCGATAGGTCGTGGTCAACGAGAATTAATTATTGGTAATAAACAAACTGGAAAAACTTCTATAGCTTTAACTAGTATAATTTCTCAAAATATAGATACTGATTTAAAAAATTCTAAAACTTATCTTTATTGTATTTATGTAGCTATAGGTCAAAGAAAATCTAGTGTTGCTAAAATTTATTCTACATTTCAAAAAACAAATGCATTAAAATATACTACGATTATTTCAGCAACAGCTGATGATTCTGCAAATCTACAATTTTTAGCGCCTTATTCTGGTTGTACTATAGCTGAATATTTTAGAGATAGAGGTAAAGATGCATTAATTATTTTTGATGATTTATCTAAACAAGCTGTTTGTTATAGACAAGCTTCTTTATTACTAGAAAGGGTTCCAACTCGTGGAGCTTATCCTGGTGATGTATTTTATTTACATTCTAAATTATTAGAAAGATCTGCTAAATTATCACCACAATATTTTGGAGGATCTTTAACAGCTTTACCTGTTATAGAAACTATCGGAGGAGATATTACAGCATATATTCCAACAAATGTTATTTCTATTACTGACGGTCAAATTTTTGTTGATGAAGATTTATTTTTAAATAATATAAAACCTGGTGTTAACATTAGACTATCTGTTAGTAGAATAGGTTCTAAAGCTCAAATAGCACCAATAAAAAAATTAGCATCTACATTTAAAAATCAATTAATTGCATACGATGAGGTTAAAAGATTTGAAGTTTTTGATGATGTTAGTTTTCAAATAAAACAATTAATTCATAGAGGTAAAAGATTATTAGAACAAGTAAAACAAGGAGCTATTTCAGCAATTAATATAGAAGCTCAATTAGTTTTAATTGCTTTAGGAACATCTGGATTTTTTGATAGATTTACTATATCAGAGACAAAAAATTTTAAAGATGATGTATGTAATGTAATAAGATCTAATTCTAACTTAATTAATATTAATGCTTATAAAGAATTAGATGTAGCTAGTTGAAACGATAAAGTTTTAAAAGTTTTTAGTAAATAATGAGACAAAAAATTCAAATACTGTTATCTACGGTGTCTACTTTTAAAAATCATTCTAGTAATTATTTAACTCCTATAAATTTATCTTTTATATGGAGTATGGGAAGTCTTTTAGGATTTTGTATGGCAATTCAGGTTCTTTCAGGAATTTTTTTATCTTTTTTTTATAATAGTGATGCTAATTTTGCATTTGTTAGTGTTGAAAGTATTATGAGAAATGTTCAATTTGGATGATTTATTAGATACACACATGTAAATGTTGCTTCATTTATATTTTTATTTATATATATGCATATTGGAAAAGCTTTATATTGAAGAAGTTTTACTAGAGTTAATTTATGGTTATCTGGATGTTTAATTTTTGTAATAATAATGTTAACAGCTTTTTCAGGATATGTTTTAGTTTGAGGTCAAATGAGTTTATGAGCAGCCACAGTTATTACAAACTTTTTTTCTTCAGTACCGTTTATAGGTGATAAACTTGTGGAATGAATTTGAGGAGGGTTTACTGTAAGTAAACCAACTTTAACTAGATTTTTTAGTATTCATTTTTTAGCTGGCTTAATAACTTCTTTTTTAGCAGTAGTTCATTTAGTAGTTTTACATGAACAGGGTTCTTCTAACCCTTTAGGTACTAAATCATATGATAATATTAATTTTTCACCTTTTTTTTTAAATAAAGATCTTTTTTGATTTTCGTTTTTTTTAATTTTTTTAAGTTATTTTATATTTTTTAGACCAAATGCTTTTATGCATCCGGCTAACTACGAACAAGCAAATCCTTTTGTTACACCAAAAAATATTGTTCCTGAATGATATTTTTTACCTTTTTATACAGTTTTAAAATCTATACCTAATAAAGTTGGCGGTATAGTTATGATGGGTTTTTCTATAGTTAGTGTTATTTTCTTACCTTTTATAGATAAAAATACTTTAATTAAAGCACCTAAAATTAGAGCTTTATGAAAATTTTTTTATTGAAGTTTTGTTTTTAATTTTATTTTTTTAGGTTGATTAGGTGAACAACCTGCTGAAGAACTTTTTGTTTCATTAGGTCAAGTATCTACGGCTTATTATTTTTTATTTATTTGATTTATTTTACCTTTTTTAGGACGATTAGAAACTATAATATTATTAGACACGAAAGCTTAATAATTAACTTAATTTTTTTAAAAATAAATAATTTAATGTTAAAAAAAAACATGTTAAAAGACATACCTAACTTTGTAAAAGCACAAAAATCGCCTTTCCACGTTGTTCCTAAAAGTCCTTGACCTTTACTTACTTCATTATCTATTTTTTTTATGTTAGCTTCTACAGTAATGAAATTTCATTATTTTTGATTTGCAGGTCAATATTTAATAATTGGATTTCTACTTATGCTTTTTTTTATAACAAGATGATGTTTAGATATAATTTTAGAAAGTTTTAAAGGAAATCATACTTCTTACGTCGCTAATGGTTTAAGAATTGGTTTTATTTTATTAATAGTTTCAGAAATTATGTTTTTTTTTTCATTTTTTTGAGGTTATTTTCATATAACATTTAGTCTTTCTGTACATACAGGTGTTACTTGACCTTATGTGAAAGGGCCTTATCCTTGAGCTTTACCTTTTTTAAACACAATGATTCTAAGCTTATCTAGTTTAACACTTACAGAAGCTCATTTATTTTTTTTAAAAAAAAAAAAATTTTTAACAATTTTATTTTTTTTACTTACTATTTTTTTAGGAGGATTTTTTACTATTATTCAAGGTTTAGAATATTTAGATTCCCCATTAACTTTTAATAATGGAAGTTGCGGTTCTATTTTTTATATGTTAACAGGTTTTCACGGATTTCATGTTTTAATAGGTACTATTTTTTTAATTGTAACTTTATTTAGAATATTTAAAGATCATTTTATTTTAGAAAGACATATTTTATTAGAAGTAAGTTCTCTTTATTGACATTTTGTTGATGTAATTTGATTTTTTTTATTTTTTTTTGTATATATTTGAGGAGATTTTTAAAAAAATTTTTAAAAAAATATGTATTTAAAATATAGAAAGTATAAAAAAGAAAATTCTAATTTAACTACAAAATATTTTATAAAAACTAATTTAAAAAAAAAAAAAATTAAAAAAATAACTTTTTATAACCATTTATTATTTTTTAAAAATAATTATTTAAAAAAAAATAATAATAAAACTAAAAAAAAAAAATCAAAAAGTTTAATTTTTTTTAATAATAAAATTAAAAAAAAAAAAAAAAATATGTTTTTTAAAAATATTTTTAAAATTATACCTTTTTATAAAAAACAAAAAAATAAACCTTTTTTTTTAAAAAAAAAATTAGTTAATTATTTTATTAAAAAAAAATTTTATAATTTTTTTAAAAAATCTAAAAAACAAAAAATAAAACGAAAATGAAAAAAATCAAAAAGTTCCTTAGATATTAGAATAATTTTAAAAAAAAAAAAAATTAATAATAATTTTAAAATTTTATTTTTTAAAAAAAAAAATCTTTATAAAATATGATCTTGTGTATTTATACATTTTAATGTATATAAAAGTATTCTTTTTTTTAAACCACGAACAAGAAAAAAAAAACAATTTTGAAGACATTTATTTTTTTTTAAAAAATTAAAGAATAATTACATAAGTTGTTTAAAATTTTATAATTTTAAGTCAAAAATAAAATTTTTAAAAAAATTTTATTTACAGAAAATAAAATTTTTGAAAAATAAAAATTATATAATTAAACTTTTAAGACAAAATTTTTTTTTTTATATAAAATATTTTAAAAATTTATTTTTTTTAAAAAAAAAAAATTTTTTCAATTTTTATAAATTTACTTTTACCTTTTATAGAATTTTTTTTTTAAATTTAAGAAGTTATAAAATAAATTTAAAACTATTTAAAAAAAAATATTTCTATTTTAAAAAAAGAATTAAAAATTATAAAAAAATAGGTGGTTTAATTAAAAATTTAAAAAAGTTAAAACAAAGTTTTATAAATATAAATAAAAACTTTAAATCTTTAACAAATACTAATTTAAAAAAAAATTATCTAAATAAATTTGAAAATTTAAAAAAAAAAAAAATTTCTATTAAAAAATTTAAAATAAAAAAAAAATTACAAAAAAAATTTAAAAAAAAATATTTAAAGAAAAAAAAAATATTTAAAAAAATACATTTATTGTTTTGATTATTTTTTAAAGAAAAAAAAATTACAAAATATAAATTAAAATCTTTTTTTAAAAAATATTTAATTTTTTTTAGATTCCATACTAATCTAATAATTTCAAAAAAAAAAAAAAGAAAGAAAAGTTTTAATAAAATTTCTTTATTTAAAAAAAAAATTTGATTTTTTGAATCAAAATTAAATATTTTTTTAGTAAGGTGTGGTTTTATTAAAAATTTAAATCAAAGTAATTTTTTAATAAAAAAAAATGGTGTCTGTTTAAATAATAAAATAGTAATAAATATTAATAAAAAAGTTTTTAAAAATGATTTTATTCAACTATCTTTTTTTTTATATTTTTTTTTCAAATCTTTTTATAAAAAAAAAAAAAAATTAATTTTTTTTTTTTTTTTAAAACATACAAAAAAAAATAAGTCACCTTTCTATTTAGAAATAAATGAAAAAATACAAACTTATTTACTTTTATATAAACCTGTACCAAAAAAATTAAATATTGTAAAAATACAAAAATTTAGTTTATTTTTTTATAAATATATTTTTTTATTTTTAAAAAAAAAAACTTTTTAATTTTTTTTTAGTATAAATAGCTTAATATAAATAAAAAAAATTTAATAAAAAGTTGTTAATTCAAAAATTTAAATCTTTGGTATTTACAAATACATCATTAAAAATATCTGATAATAGCGGACCTAAAAAAGCTAAGTGTTTAAATATTAAAAAAAAAAAAATTGGATATTTAGCTGATATTTTAACTATAGTTATTAAAAAAAAATTAAAACGAAAAAAAAAATTAAAAAAAAATATACTTTTTAGTGTCTTAATCACTTCTAAAAAAAAAAAAAAAAGATTAGATGGATCTTTTATAAATTTTGATAAAAATAAAATTGCTATTTTAGATGATAAATTTGTTTTTTTCGGTACAAATTTAAAAAGTTTAATTTGTAAAGAAATTATTAAAAAAAAAAAAAAAAATATAAGATTAATATCTTTTTCAAAAGGAATTATTTAAGCAAGTAAATGTTATTTTCTATAAATAAACATTTTTTAAAAACTTTTAAAAATTTTATAATTTCTCAATATAATTTTAATTTTAAAAATTTTAATTTTAATGAAAAAATTTATCTTAAAATATCTTTTTTAAAAAAAAATTTTTTTTTAGCTACATTTTTTTTATATAGTTTTTGTATTTTTAAATATAAATTTAAAAATACATCAAAAAATAGTAATTTAATATTATCTAATTCTTTTTTTTTTTTTATTTTTAATAAATTTTATTATCCAAATATATTAAATTTAACAAACATATTAAAAAAAAATAAAAGTTTATTTTCTATAAATTTTATTTTAGATAATTTTTTTTTTTTACCTATTTCAACTTTTTTTTATACAAATTTACGTTGAATAAAAAAAAAAAAAATATTATTAAATTTAAATTTTTTTTTTAAAAAATTTAAATTTAATTTTTTTTTATTTTTTTTTAATTTCTTTCAAATACCTATATTTCTAAAAAATGCTTTTTAAAAATATTAAAAATTTAAAAAAAAAAAAAAAAACAAAAATTTCTTTTTATATTAAATTTTTTAAATTTAAAATTTTTATATTTAAATTAGACTTACGAATTAATAAAAATATTCATATAAATACTATTAAAATTTTTAAACTGTTATTAAATATAAATAATTTTGGAGTTTTTATAAATAAAAATTTAAAGATTGAGAATAATTGAATATTTCCTTTTTGAAAAAATGGTTTTATATCTAATTTTTTAAATTTAAGATGGTATTTTATACATTTTTTTTTTTTAAAAAAATTACCTATTTTTATAATAAATTTAACTCAAAACCCTATAATTTCTTTAGAAACTATAAATAAAAACATTCCACTAATAAATTTTTTTAAAACTTCTGCTTTTACAAAAAAAAAAAATATAGGAGATTATTTTTTTTCTAATTTTTTTTTTTTTAAAAGTTTAGATAATATTTTTTTTATAATTAAAATTTTAAAATATATTAAAAAATATAAAAATGTTTAATTTAATAATTAAATATAGTAGTAACAATATTTTTTTAACTGCTCTAATTAATAATAAAAAAATTTATTTTAAATCTACAGGTCAATTTTTAGAATATAAAAAAGGTAAAAGAAAAATTTCAAATTTTGCTTTATTATGTATAATTAATAATTTTTTAAATTTTTATTTTTTAAATTTTAAAAAAAAAATATTATCTTTTATATTTATTAGATTTTTTGGGTGTACCATTCGACGTTTTTTTTTTTTAAAATACCATTTAAAATTGATTTTTAAAAAATTAAAATTTAAATATTTATTGTTTTTAGATAGTATATTTCCTGCATTTAATGGTTGTCGTTTAAAAAAAAAAAAACGAAAAAAAAAGAGACGTAAAAAAAAAAGTAATATTTAATTTGTTTATTTATCTTTAATAAATAATAAATTAGTTTTTTATAAAGAATAAAAATTAAATTTCTATAGCTTAAAAAATAAAAGCGTCTTTTTTTATAGAGTATATAGGTTTAAGTCCTATTAGAATTATTAATTTAAAAAAATTTATACTAAAATTATATTTAATTACATATAAAAAATGTTAAAAAATATTAAAAAAATATTAAAAAATAATTTAAATAATTATCCAAAAACTATGCAAAGATGGTTTTTTGCAACAAATCATAAAGACATTGGTTCTTTATACTTATTTTTTGGCTTTTGTGCTGGTGTTATAGGTTTATTACTATCTATATTGATTAGAGTTGAATTAAATTTCCCAGGATCACAAATTTTACACGGTAATAACCAATTATATAATGTAATTGTTACAGCTCATGCTTTAATAATGATTTTTTTTATGGTTATGCCTATTTTAATAGGTGCTTTTGGAAATTGATTTATACCTACGATGATAGGTGTTCAAGATATGGCTTTTCCAAGATTAAATAATATGAGTTTTTGACTTTTACCCCCAGCAATATTACTTTTAATTACCTCTACATTAGTAGAATCAGGGGTTGGTACAGGTTGAACTCTTTATCCACCTTTAAGTAGTAACATAGCTCATTCAGGAGGTGCGGTAGATTTAAGTATTTTTAGTTTACATATTGCAGGTGTTTCTTCTATTGCTGGTGCTTTAAATTTTATTACAACTTTATTTAATATGAAATCTGAAGGTTTAATCTTTAGTCGATTAGGCTTATATCCTTGATCAGTTTTAATTACAGCTTTTTTATTATTATTATCTTTACCAGTTCTTGCTGGAGGTATTACAATGTTACTAACCGATAGAAATTTTAATACTAATTTTTTTGAAAGCGAAGGTGGAGGTGACCCTATACTTTTTCAACATTTATTTTGATTTTTTGGACACCCTGAAGTTTATATTTTAATCCTTCCTGGGTTTGGTATAATTAGTTTAATTTTATCTACATTTACTTCCAGACCTATTTTTGGTTATTTAGGTATGATTTATGCAATGTTAAGCATAGGTTTTTTAGGTTTTATTGTTTGAGCTCACCATATGTATACTGTTGGTTTAGAAGTAGATACTAGAGCTTATTTTACAGCAGCAACAATGATTATTGCAATACCTACGGGTATTAAAGTTTTTAGTTGATTAGCTACTATGTGAGGTGGTGTTATAATTATAGGAGTACCTTATTTATTTGTAATTGCATTTATTTTTTTATTTTCAATAGGTGGTTTTTCAGGTTTAATTTTAGCTAACGCTGGAGTAGATGTTGCTTTTCATGATACTTATTATGTTGTAGCACATTTCCATTATGTTTTATCAATGGGAGCTGTTTCTTCAGTACTAGCTGGTTTTTTTTTTTGAGTACCGAAAATTACTGGTTGAGTTTATGATTTTTTTTTAGCAGACCTTATTTTTTTTTTATTTTTTTTTGGTGTAAATATTACATTTTTTCCTATGCATTTTTTAGGATTTGCTGGAATGCCAAGAAGAATTCCCGATTATCCTGACGCATATTCTCATTGAAACCATATTGCTTCTTTTGGATCAGGAGTTTCAGTTTTAGCTTTTCTATTAATTGTATCTTTAATTCATGATTTATTTATAACTCAAAATAAATTATTAAAAAAATCATCTTGAATAAAACGTAAATATACTTTAAAACCTCAAAATTTTAAAGAAACTTCAACTTTTTTTTTAAATCTTTTAAGTAATTTTGATTTTAAAGAAACATATGGAAAAAGAATTTGATTTCAAGAACCAGCAACAGCTTATATGGAAAGAATAATAGATTTACATCACGATATTTTTTTTTATTTAATTATACTATCTGTTTTTGTTTTATGATTTTTAGTACGTATAAATTTTTTATTTAAAAGTGAAATAACTATAAAACCAATAAAAGCTTCTAAAATAACACACAATACCATGTTAGAAATAGTTTGAACTATTTTACCTTGTATTTTACTTTTAATTATTGCTATACCTTCTTTATCTTTAATTTACTCTTTTCAACCTTTAAATAAATCTAATTTAATTTTTAAAATCATAGGTAATCAATGATGATGAGGTTATGAGTATACAATTTTAAAAAATAATGCTAAATTAGATATTTTTAATTGCTGATGATTATGTCGAATGATTTCTGAAGTAACAGGTGACGAAACAGAAAATGTAGCAAACCAAGTTAAACTTTTAAAATTGGGTACAATTAAAATGTGAGAAAATGATTTTACGTTTTGAGATTTTAATGTAGGTGAAGATTGAGAGTGAGTTAATAATCAACAAGAACCTTTAAATTATTGAGAATGAGTTTCTTCTGTTGAAACTAAATTTATTGAATCAAGATTAATCGATGATTTAGATTTAGATAAAGGAGATTTTAGATTATTAGAGGTTTCTAACAAAGTTCAAATGCCAAGAAATTTACAAATAAATACTTTAGTAACTTCTAATGATGTATTACATAGTTGAGCTGTTCCTTCTTTAGGTGTAAAAATTGATGCTTGTCCTGGTCGTTTAAATGAAATTGAATTTTTAATTTATAAAGATGGATTATTTTTTGGACAGTGTAGTGAAATTTGTGGTTTTTTTCATGGGTTTATGCCAATTATAATAGATTGTCAAAATATTTCAGACATAACTAAAAAAACAGAAAATTTAAAAATTAATTTTGGGATGTGGGATTATGATTTTGCTATTCCATTATCAAGACTTACTTATGATAAAAAAAATTAAATGATATTAAACTTTTTTTATTTATATTTAACTCAAAATATTATTATAATAATTTACTTTTCAATTTTTTTATTTTTAACTAGTTGAATTGGGATTGCTTTTTCAGAATCTTTTCTAGAAGGAATTTTTTTTTTAGAAATTCTTTATTTATCTTTAGTATTTTTTTGTACACTAGTTTCTCTAATAACTAATCACCCGCTTTTAGATTTAATGCTTATTTTTATAATTTTTTTTACAGTTTGCGATTCTATTTTAGGACTAATTTTAACACTAGTTACTTTTAAAACTTTAAAAACTATAGAAATAAAAAATTTTTCATTTTTAAATAATTAAAAGTTATTAATTTTTTTAAAAATATTTTTATATTTTTATTTAACCTACTTTTAATAATGTAGTTTAAATTTAATTAATTAAAAAATTACTTAACTTTTTATTTATAATTAAGTAATCAGTATAAATTTAAAAGAAATTAAATTATATTCAATTTTTTCAACTAATTTAAAATAAAATATAAAAAAATTCATATAGTAATATTTTATATAAATATTTTTAAGTGTATCTAGAAATTAACCTCTTTAATTTTTTTAAAAAGTGGTTAATTTATTTCAAGAAACTTTAGGTATTTCACTTTCTGTTGACTCTTCTTTTTTAACAGCATTTAAATATGTAGGTGCTGGTTCAGCAACAATTTCTGTGGCAGGATCTGCAATAGGTATAGGTCTTATTTTTGGATGTCTTATATTAGCTTTTGTAAGAAACCCAAAACAAAACGGTCCAATTTTTAATTATGCTATGTTTGGATTTGCTTTAACTGAAGCTTTAGCTTTATTTGGTTTAATGATGGCATTTTTAATTCTTTTTGCTTAATATAATTATAAATTTAGAATTAATATACAATAAAGTATATTATAATTAAAAAAAAATTAATAATATTAAATAATTACACTAAAAAAAAATGCATCTTATTTCTTTATTTATGCCTTTATTTATTTCTTTATATATCGGTTGCTTCGGTAGATTTTTAGGTCGTACAGGAAGTTTTTATTTAGCTTTAAGTGGAATTTTAGTTTCTTGAGGTTCATGTTTATTTTGATTTGGTTCTTTTAAGTTTATTTCTTTTGGAGTTTGATTTTCGATAGGTGTTTTTAATATTTATTGAACGCTAAATTTTAGTAGTTTGAGTTGAGTAATGTATTTTGTTGTAATAACAGTTGCAAGTGTTGTTTATTGTTTTTCTTTTTATTATTTATCCAACGATCCTCATTTACCAAGATTTTTTATGTATTTATTACTTTTTACATTTTTTATGTTATTTTTAGTAGTAGGTGATAATTTATTATTAGTTTTTTGAGGTTGAGAAGGAGTTGGGTTATGTTCTTTTTTATTAATTAATTTTTGATATTCTAGAATAGCTGCAAATAAAGCAGCTTTAAAAGCTGTATTTGTTAATAAAGTAAGTGATTTATTTTTATTTTTTGGAATAATTTTAATAATTAATGAAACAAATACAGCTGAACTCCCTGTTTTTTTTTCTTTAATTCCTTTTTTTAAAAATAAAATTATTATTTTTAGTGGGATTAAATTAAATTTTTTAAATTTAATAGCTTTATTATTTTTAGGAGGTGTTATAGGAAAATCTGCTCAAATAGGATTACATATTTGATTACCAGATGCTATGGAAGGTCCGACGCCTGTTTCAGCATTAATACATGCAGCAACAATGGTTACAGCAGGAGTTTTTTTAGTAATAAGATTTTCATTATTATTTGAATATTGTCCAAAAATTTTAAAAATTATTTTATTTTTAGGTTGTTTAACAGCTTTTATGTCAGCATTAATAGGTTCTTTTCAATATGATGTTAAAAAAATAATTGCGTATTCAACTTGTAGTCAATTAGGTTATATGGTAGTTAGTTGTGGTTTGTCTAATTATATATTATCTTTATTTCATTTAGTTAACCATGCTTTTTTTAAAGCTTTATTATTTTTATCGAGTGGTTTATTAATAGCTTTTTTAGGTGAACAAGATATAAGAAAATATAATGTTTTTTTTAATAAAACTCCATTATTATATTTATTTTTTTTAATTCCAAATTTATCTTTATGTGGATTTCCATTATTTTCTGGAGCATTTTCTAAAGAATTAATTATACAATATAGTAAATTAAATTTTTTATTAGATGGTAATTTTATTTATAATATTTTACTAATTAGTGCTGGGCTTACAACCTTTTATTCTTTTAAATTATTATATATAATTTTTATTAAAAAACCTACAATTAAACTTATAAGTAATTCATATTGAAAAAAAATATTTAAATAATAAAAATGGTTTTTAAAAATTTAAAAAAAAAAAATTATGAAATTAAAAAAATTAATTGAATTAACTTTTCTGATTCTAAAAATTTAGATTTTTATGTTTATTTACCTTTATTATTTTTGTTATTTTTAAGTATAGTTTCTGGATATTTTTTAAGTGATATTTTTTTAGGTTTAGGTTCAGATTTTTTTTCAAATAGTATTTTTATTAATCCTTTACAAAATCAAATTTTTTTTGAAAAACATTTCGAAATTTTTTTTTTAAAATCTATTCCAATAATATGCTCTTTTTTTTTTTTTTTTTTTTTCGATCAAATTAATTTTTTTTTAAAACGTTTTTTATATTTTTATTATTTTTTTAAATTAAAATTATATTTTGATTTTATAATAAATATTTTTTTATTATTTTTTTATAAATTTAGTTATTTAATTTTTTTTAAACAATTAGATAAAGGTTTTTTAGAAATTTTAGGGCCTTTTGGTATAACTAGGTTTTTTTATTTTTTATCTTTAAATTTAAATAAATTTAATTTAGGTTTATTATTTAATTATATTTGTTTATTTTTTTTTTTTTTTTTTTTTTTTTTTTTTTTTTAAAAAATTA